>Ga0207141_10105_pt2 | contig 27786 bp, 25 predicted proteins | sample Alteio_BWMinHeat_5_FD_153553 | JGI IMG/M metagenome (GOLD analysis project Ga0207141, IMG submission 153553) | Enriched cells from forest soil in Barre Woods Harvard Forest LTER site, Petersham, Massachusetts, United States -... | ecosystem: Environmental > Terrestrial > Soil > Temperate forest >... | reverse complement strand
GACGGGAGGCACGATTTCACCCGCATAATTCGGCAGGATCTGGTCAACGAAAAAATCACGATCCTTCACAAACGATGAAGCGGACGCATTTTTGGCCGCGTGACGCCTCCAGACCAGGACCTTGTCCACGATCTGGCCTTCCTTCTTGGCTTCGGCCAGCGCGATCTCTGACGCTGCCTTGTGATCGATCATCTTGCCATTGCGATAGTAACCATCCATCGTGATCAGAATGCGGCTTCCCGAATCGGCGGCGCGCATCCCGCAAGCCTCGCCGCTGAAGCCGCCAAACACCACGGAGTGAATCACGCCGAGGCGAGCGCAGGCCAGCATGCTAATCGGCAACTCAGGGACCATCGGCATATGAATGGTGACGCGATCGCCAGCTTTGAGACCGCAGAAATCGCGCAGCAGTGCTGCGAATTCATTGACTCTTACATAAAGTTCACGGTAAGTGATGGAAACGGGCGCCTCGGATTCTGGCTCAGGGACAAAAATTAGCGCCGCCTTGTTCTTGTCCTTCGCGAGGTGCCGGTCCACACAGTTGTACGAAGCGTTGATCTTGCCGCCGACGAACCACTTCCAAAAAGGCGGATCACTGGCATCGAGCGTGGTGTGCCAGTACTGATCCCAACTCAGCAGGTCGGCGTATTCGCGGAAGCATTCCGGGAAATTCTTCTCGCTAAAGCGTTCAATGATCCTGGCATCGGTTAGATTCGCCTGGCCGACAAATTTCGCGGGTGGATAGTAATATTCCTCCTCGCGCCAGTGGACCGCAATCTGTGACTCGTTGGTCTCCGCCACTACGCTCGGTTTCTCCGTAATTGCAGACATGTCCAATCACTCCTAATCCTGAATTTCTGCTGCGACATCGAAAGTGCGCGCTTCGATGTTCACGATGTTCTCGCTTAGATGACCAAAGGCCCGGCCTGCGCTGGACGCGCCTTGGTTTTGAGCAGGCCATCGGTGTCCATTCGCCACTCGGAACCCCTAACCTGAGTTAATGCGCGCCCGCCCGTTCCGCTCCCAGACCGGTATTGGAACGCACCAGCAATTCGTTGAACTTGCTCTCCGCCGCCGGTTCATTGCTGAGCAGAGTTCCAATCACAGCTCCCAGAAATCCCAGCGGAATGCTCAGGATTCCCGGATTCTCCAAGGGGAACCAAGCCTTGGCCTGAATCAAATGCCTGGCCGTTCCGGTTACGGTAGGCGGATCGATCGCCATCAGGCTGGGACTGATCAAGATCAGCCCGATCGAAGCCAGCAACCCTGCGCCAAGTCCTGCGACAGCTCCCACCGTATTGAACCTGCGCCAGAAGATGGACAGCACAATGACGGGAAGGTTCGCGGATGCGGCCACGGCAAAGGCGAGTGCCACCAGAAAAGCCACGTTCGCGGTCGGTCCCAGCAAAACTGCGAGCGTGATCGCGACTCCGCCGACCACAAAGGCCGAGATGCGCGCCACCATGACTTCCTCGCCTGGCTTTCGCTCGACTCCGTTGTGAACGACGTTGGTCCAGAAATCATGCGAAAACGAAGTAGTCGCGCTGATAGTGAGACCCGCGACTACCGCAAGGATTGTGGCAAAAGCGATGGCCGAGATGAATGCGAAAAAGATGTTTCCTGCCAGAGCCTGGGCGAGCAAGGGAGCACTCATGTTCGTGCCGCCGTGAGTCTTGATGAAATCAGGACCAACGATGGTCGCGGCGCCGAAGCCGAGGAACGTGGTCATAATATAGAAGCTGCCAATCAGCACCATGGCCCAGACCACGCTGTTACGCGCAGTCTTGGCATCGGGCACGGTATAGAAGCGCACGAGAATGTGGGGCAATCCCGCGGTGCCAAAAATCAGCGCCAGACCCAGCGAAATCAAATCCAATGCTCCATAAGGCGGTTTGTAGCGCAAACCCGGTTGCAGAAAGTCCTTGACCACTACCGCGCCCTTGGCATCGTGATAGCTTACGTGCCCAGTGGCGCCGAAGAAGTCGCCGAAACTAAAATGGAAATGTGCCAGGACAAGAATACTGAGCAGAATGGTCCCCGCCATGAGGAGAATTGCTTTGACGATCTGCACCCACGTGGTTGCCAACATACCGCCGAAGACCACGTAGACGATCATCAGAATGCCCACGCTGGTCACGGCTTGGTTATAGGTAACGTATCCCCCGAGCAGCAGCTTTACTAACGCGCCCGCTCCCACCATCTGAGCGATCATGTAAAAGGTGCTGACTGTCAAAGTGCTGAGCGAGGCCATCGCACGTACCGGCCGTGGCTTCAGCCGATAGGCGAGCACGTCAGCCATGGTGTATTTGCCGGCATTGCGCAGTGGTTCCGCAATCACCAACAGGACGGTTAGATAAGCTACCAGCCAGCCCACGGAAAACATGAAGCCGTCATATCCCTGGAAGGCGATAATGCCTGCAATTCCGAGAAACGAAGCGGCGCTCATGTAGTCGCCGGCCACCGCGATCCCATTCTGCCAGCCTTTGATCTGCCGGCTAGCCGCAAAATAAGCGCTGGCGCCGGACGAGCGCTTCGAAGCCCAGTAGGTAATGCCCAGAGTGATACCGATGAACAACAGGAACATGAGCAGTGAGATATTTGCCAAGGCTACTTGCCTCCCTTGTTCTCGGCCTTCTCGACAATGTCCTTGGCCAGCCTATCGAAGTCGTTCGCGGCTTTGACGTAGAGGCCGGCAATGAGCCACGCTACGAAAAACTGGGACAAGGCGAAGAGATAAGCGAGGTTTACTGGACCGACCTTCGTCGACATAAACTGGGGCGCGTAGCCAACCAGGACAGGCAGTGCGAAATAGTAGACGACGAAAAATACGAAGGAAGGAATGATGAACACTCTCTTCGTCGCCATCAGGTCTTTGAACTCTTGCGTATTCGCCAGCCGGTCCCATTCTGTCTGGCTGGTCTGGTAGCGGACTGTCTGACTCGTGGTGGCCATAAACTTCCTCCTTAAATAGGTTCGGCGCGATCGCCCTGGTGCCCTATTTAGAACTGGATGTCGAGGCGTCCGGATCGTACGTGCTTCCTGAGAGGCGCTAACCTCTTAGAACACTGGCAGGGTACCGCCATCTGCCATTTCTGTCCAGCACGCAGCAAGGGCATTTTCGCCGTCCTCTGCCTAGGCGATCCGCAGCTTGTATGTGCGGACGTGCGGGAATACAATGCCTCACCAAATTGCCCGCAGGCTCCAGGAGGAATCCGTGACTTCTGCAACAGCGAAGGTACCGAACCCTACTTCCGTCACATCGGCCAACTCAGTGGCGTGGATAACGGCGCTATTAGCTGCAATTATTGCCGCCGTATTCATTTTGAGGATTCCACCCCTGGCCCACCCCTGGCCGCAAAGTTACGACCCTACAGGACACTGGTGGCTGTCGGCGCTGCTGGCTGCGTTGCCAGTCGTGGTGCTGCTTGGGACTCTGGCTCTGTTGCACATGAAAGCGCATTATTCCGCGCTGTTGGGCCTGACCACTTCAATTATCTGCGCGATCTGGATTTTCGGCATGCCTGCGAGCCTAGCGGCCAAGACTGCTGTGTTGGGCGCAGGCTACGGCCTGCTGCCGATTGGTTGGATCATTCTGAACGTTATCTTTCTGTACCAGCTGACTTGCGATGCGGGACTCTTCAAAGTTCTGCAAGAGAGCCTGACTGGAATCACGCAGGACCGCCGCTTGCAGCTCTTGCTGATCGCCTTCAGCTTTGGCGCTTTCTTTGAAGGCGCGGCTGGGTTTGGTACGCCGGTAGCGGTGACCGCGGCGGTGCTGATCGGTTTAGGGTTCAAGCCGCTGGAAGCGTCGGGACTGTCGCTGATCGCAAATACCGCGCCCGTGGCCTATGGAGCGCTGGGCACACCTCTCATCGCTCTGGCAGGAGTCACGGGATTGGACCTCCGGGAGTTGAGCGCACAAGCCGGCCGCATCCTGCCTTTCTTCTCGGTAATCGTACCCTTCTGGCTGATATGGGCGTTCGTCGGGTTTCAGGGAATGCTCGAAGTTTGGCCCGCGGTGTTGGTGGCGGGCATATTTTTTGCAATCCCGCAGTTTCTCATGTCGAACTTTCACGGGCCGTGGCTGGTCGATGTTGTCGCCGCCGTCATTTCTATGTTTGCTCTGATCGGCTTCCTGTGGAAGTGGCAGCCGAAACGCATCTGGGGTTTCGAGCACGAAGGAAAACGCGACGCGCGCGGCACGCACGGTCACAGCCGAGGGCTGGTGACCAGGGCTTGGATGCCATGGCTGGTTTTGAGCGTTGTGGTTTTCTTGTGGGGATTGCCAAGCGTCAAAGCCAAGCTGGACAAGCTCTCTGCACCGAAGTTTCCGGTCGTGGGTCTGCATCAGATGGTGCAACGGGTGCCGCCAGTAGCGCGCAAGCCGTCGGCCGAGGGTGCCGTGTATTCGCTGAACTGGTTGTCCGCAACCGGCTCAGGCATTTTGGTTGCCGCACTTATGTCTGGTCTGGCCATGGGCTTTACACCTGGGAAGATCGCGCACTGTTATTGGCGAACGATCGTGCGGGTACGCTTCTCCTTGCTCACGATTGCCGCGATGCTTTCGATAGGCTACCTCACACGCTATTCCGGACTAGATGCCACGATGGGGCTGGCGTTCGCTCGAACCGGCGTGCTCTATCCGTTCTTTGGAACCTTGTTGGGCTGGTTGGGCGTTGCGCTGACCGGTTCGGATACGGCGTCGAATGTGTTGTTCGGCAGCCTGCAAAGAATTTCCGCCGAACAGGTAGGCGTCTCCACGAACCTGATGGCGGCAGCGAACAGTTGTGGTGGCGTGATGGGAAAAATGATCGATGCGCAAAGCATCGTTGTGGCCAGCACCGCCACCGAGTGGTACGGACACGAAGGCGACATCTTGCGTTACGTGTTCTTCCACAGCATCGCGCTGGCGGCTTTGGTGGGAATTCTAGTGACTCTCCAGGCCTATGTATTTCCGTTCACACGTTTGGTGGTGCGGTAACCGCATCGGAACCTGGCAATCCGGCGCCTGGAGCCAGATTCCGTTATGCCAGAGTTTTTCCAGGGGAAGCGGCCGGTTCAGAAGTGAATGTGTCGGCCAGCTTGCAAAAGACGCGGTCGTGAGCGTATCGATACCAAGCCTGTTCTTCGCAATCTCCTCTGGCCGCACGCTAGTCCGCGAAGTTCACGTTCTACGTAAATAGGAATTTGGTGCGCAAGGCCGAGGCAGGTTCGCCATCGGCGGCTTGCACAATACTTAAGATGCCACCTTGCTACCCGAAGGATTACCCCTAAGGCATCATTCCGCACAACTTGAGGAGAAGGCTGTACAAGAAAAGAAGGCCACCAAGTTTCCCTGGTGGCCTGTGTTCGAACGAGCCGTTATCAGGCTTGCGGCGGCTTGCTGTTATCTGTAGGAGGAGTCGTGCTCGGGGATGTCGTGTCGGGAGGAGGATTTGAAGTGCCCGGCGTTGTCGAGTTGGGATTGCTGCTCTGGGGCGGAGCCTGCGTCTCTGGGCTTGTTCCAGGAGTGGTCGTGTTACCAGGTGTAGTCGTCGTTCCGGGGGCTGGAGAAGCCGACCCCGGATTAGGAGAAGCCGTGCCTGGTGTAGGCGCAGCGGTGCCCGTCTTGGGCGACGCAGTTCCCGGGGTGGGCATTGTGCTACCCGCTGTCTGACCGCTCTGGGAAGAAGAGCCTCTCCCCGACTGCCCTGCGCTTGAGCCCGCGGATCCGGCCTGCATTTCAGGAGTCAAAGCGGTTGCCGACAACATTGGAACGTGAGCGGATTGGCCAACCAGCCAGCACGCCACCACCAAAAAAGCGGACAGAATCGAAATCTTTGTCTTCATGGTGCTCGAAGCCTCCATTGGGGATAACGCCATGTTGTGCATCTTTCAAGAAGTGAGTGTAAGAGGACAGTTCAGTCGCGAGAATCCAGCGGAGCCCTTAGGTTTCGCTGGGCGATTCGGTAGAAACTTTGTCATCCCGCTTGGATTTGGTTGCGAAACCAAGGGCGGGAAAGGAGTTTTCCGTCTTACAAACTCCTTATCCCCAGGGCGCATCCAAGGGTTCCATGCTTGCCGGAAAACGTTGCGGCCCAACCCTGATTTACCTGTTTATCGCGATCATCGTGGGAACGTTGCTATTCGTTGCTATGCGGCATGGGCCCCGACAACAGCCCCGAGCTGTGCCTATCCACGACAAACAATAACGTCCCTCGGACTCAGTGGTGATCATTATCGTGATGATCGTCGTGGTGATCGTAATCACCCCGGTCCTGGTCCCAGCTATGCTCAGCTTCCCACCGGTGATCTCTTCCGTTCCACCACTGATGATACTGATTCCAACAGCGCTCCCTTTCCGCATTTAGATCCCGACGCCGGTCCTCGGCTTCGTGGCTATGTTCGCCGCGCTTTTCGATTGCCCTGTCCAGTCTTGCCTCCGCCTTTTCGACCGCCTGTTGGCACCGTCTTCTATCGTCGTTGTCGGCGTGCACGCGCGGTACAGCTACAAAAAACCAAAGCGCGCCCGCGACCAGGGCTGCCAGTGCTGTTTTTCCAAATCGTCGATTCAAGTTGTTGTCCTTTCTTTTTTGCTGGCGGATACCGGTTGGCGAGCACTGTAACCAGTAACGCCGCGATGAGCGTTTCCGCTCATGGCTCAGCAAATTCTAAGCATGCTCACCCCCACTTTTCGATACAGTGCATTCCGTATTGACTTCAAAGTCAGCTACGAGCGCAGCCGAGGGGAATCTTGTGTGAACAATTTCAAACTGATCCACTATCTGATTCCTGAACACCCAAGTTTTGTCCTCGCATTTAGTAAGATGGAATTATTACGAGTCAATCAATGAGCAGAGAGTTCGCAACCGAACGTTGAAAACTTCGGGATCCGAAGCACCTACGGAAGCAGGGATAACTTTCATTTCTTCCAAGTTTGAGGGCGGCAAGAAAATGGCAAACGTGAACACAAAGAGAGGGGTAATCGGAATCCTGACCGGCGGCGGCGACGTACCCGGTTTGAACCCCGCGATCCGTGCAGTTACCTTTCGCGCGATACGGGAGGGCTGTCAGGTCATAGGCCTGCGCCGCGGATGGGGAGGCCTCGTCGATATCGTCCGCGAAAAGGACTACGACAACAGCGACAACTTTCAAACCTTGACCGAAGAAATCGTTAACCGCGCTGGTCGTACCGGCGGAACCTTCCTGCACAGTTCGCGTACCAATCCCGCCAAAGTAAAAAAATCTAGCGTCCCCACCCACTTGCAAGATGCCTACCAAGCCGAAACCAACGATCTGACTCCCGAAGTGCTGAAGAATCTTGACTGGCTCGGAATCGATTACCTCATCCCCATCGGAGGCGACGACACGCTGAGTTACGGCGTCCGTCTCTACCAGGAAGGGGTCAAGGTCGTCGCGATTCCCAAGACCATGGACAACGACGTCCCCGGAACAGATTATTGCGTTGGCTTCAGCACTGCGGTCACGCGCACCATCCAAATGACCAACGACCTGCGCACCTCCGCCGGCTCGCACGAGCGTTTCCTGGTTCTCGAAGTTTTCGGCCGCTACGCCGGCTTCACTGCCATGCTTCCGACCATGGCAGGAGCCGCCAACCGCTGCGTCATCCCGGAGCATCGCTTCGACATCGAGCAGTTGACAGAGTTGCTGGTCGCTGACCGTCGCAAGAACCCCAGCCACTATTCCGTGGTTCTGGTCTCAGAAGGAGCCATGTTCGAAGGCGGAGAAATGATTTTCGAGGACCACGCGACCGATGCCTTCGGCCACAAAAAGCTAGGCGGCATCGGCGATGTGGTTTCGGAGAAACTGAAAGAGCTTTCTCCAAAATACAACGGCGGCAAAACAATCGAAGTCATCCACCAAAAGCTGGGATATCTGGTGCGCTGCGGCGATCCCGATGCCATCGATTCCATCGTCCCCATGGCCTACGGCAACCTCGCTCTCGACCTGCTCCTGCACAAAATTCACGGTCGGCTGGTCGTTCTGAAAAACGGCCGCTACGACAACATGCCCGTCGACGCCGTGATCGCCTCGAAGAAGGTGGTAAACGTAAAAGAGCACTACAACACGGCTCGGCTCCGGCCGCATTTCAGCAGCTTCGAAATGAAGCCGCTGTTCATCATGACCAGCGAAACCTGACAGACGCGCCAGGGTAACTGCAGTGACAGATAGAATCTGCTCGCCTAAAGTGCGGCTTTGATGGCGGCCACTCGCTCCGACACACAGCCCGGATCGATGAAGACGATTTCAAAGCCGAAATTGCGATAGGTCTCTTCATGAATCCGCTCAAAACGCAAGGTTTCCTCAAAACTAATTCGCCGAGCTTCGGTCGGCGTGATGAACCCAAGATTCCGCATAAAGAAAACCCGCTTTTGAAAGATTGCTTCCGACTCGATGCGCTTCAGTTCTCGCGAAAGCGTGTCCGAAACCGGGTGACCAAGGTACACCGCCAGGGCAACGGTGCAGACGGCAGATCGATCGTGGAACCGTATCCCATCAGGCTCGCAGGACGTGCGAAGCTGGCGCTGTCTCTGCAGATCAGCGATCGAATCGATGAACGAGGGATGCATCCACGGTTCAGCAACGCCTCGCGCCTGCGCCAACGCGATGAGGTCGGTAGCCGCTTCCTCGACGACACTAAAACCATCAAGCTCCAGTTGACGCAGTATCACACTTTTCCCTGCACCCGGAGCCCCAGTCAACACGAACCTCTTCATCCACTGCCTCAGTCTTGGACTGAACCTTACAAGTAATCTTAGATGGGAGCCATCCGGAAGGACTGCTAACCAAACGCCGCCTGGGTTGACAAGACTCTCGCTTCACCACCAAACTAGATTCACCCTGCCTGCCGGCATGGTAATGTCGAACCAGCCGAAGGTGATTTCCCATGCCGTCACAAACCGCACCCGAGCCAAAGCAAAATCCGGCACACACACCTGTAGTCGAACACGTGTCAGGCGCCCATGAACTGCTGAACTCACTCCGCAAGAGAATCGGAGAACATCCCGAATTAGCCGAAGCCATCACAAAACTGGAGACCGCATTGAGCATGCTCACGGTGAAAACCGGCGGCATGCTTTAACAAACTGCACAAAGACCTCTTTACCGAATCCGGGAAAGTCTGTGTTCACTCGCGTCGCAGTGTTGCTGAAAAGACATCCGGGCTTCAGCCCCTGAAGCGAAGAATCTTGGCTCGGAATCAATCTTTGAGAGAAACGGCTGTCCCGCTCCCAGCTTGAACTCGTCTCACAACCAGCCTTTGGTCCGAGCGATGCGCGCTGCTTCAACCCGGTTGTTCGCGCCCAGCTTACTAAAGGCCTCCGAAAGATAATTACGAACCGTTCCCTCAGAAAGACTAAGCTTGGCCGCAATGTCGCCGCTACTCACACCCTCGCCCGCGAGCCGGAGCACTTGCCGCTCACGGTCAGTCAGGGGGTCAGGCTCGGCCCACGCTTCGGTGGCCAACTCCGGATCAATCACACGCAAGCCTTGCTGCACCCGGCGCACGGCCTCGGCGAGTTCTTCGGAGCGCATGTCTTTCAACAAGTATCCAGAAGCCCCGGCTTCCAGCGCACGGCGCAAATAACCGGCGCGTGCGAACGTGGTCAGAATGATTACGCGCGTTCCGCTACGCCGGCGTTTCAGTTCGCCGGCAACGTCGAGCCCAGTCATCTCTGGCATTTCAATATCGGTGATGAAGACATCAGGCTTGTGCTCAAGCACGGCTTGCAAGGCTTCTTTGCCGTTGCGAGAGCGGGCCACGACGGCAATGTCACCTTCGATCTCGAGCAGCGCAGCCAGCGCGCCTAGCACCATGCCCTGGTCTTCTGCGATGACGACTCGTATCGCCTTGCGTCCGTTCTTGGCTGAATGGTTCAATGATTCGGGCTCGCTTTCGGCGTCAGCGGGAACTCGATGCTGAGCCGGGTTCCCGCGCTGTTCTCGCGCAGGAGCGTACCGCCTAAAGCCTGAATGCGTTCCCTCATGCCACGCAGGCCGTTGCCCTCGACGGCGCCACCGCCGCGGCCATCGTCTTGGATTTCGATCCGGCAATTTCCATTCACCGGCATCATCCGCAAATTACAGTTGCGAGCTTGTGCATGACGCACCACGTTGGTCACGGCTTCGCGCACCACCAGCGCAAGCACGCTCTCCTGAGCGGGAGTCAAGCGAACCTCCTCCGATTCGGACTTCACGGTCACGCCCGCTGTTTCGAGTGTCGCCTTAGCCTGTTTGAGTTCGGCTTCGAGACTGTGAGCGCGATAGCCCCGAATAGTGCTCCGCACATCCGCCAAAGCCGCCCGGGAAGTTTGCTCCACGTCAGCAATCTCCGCTTTCGCGCGCTCCGGGTCGTGGTCCACGATCTTGCCCGCCAGTTCCGACTTCAAAATGATTACGGAAAGGGTATGGCCCAGCACATCGTGCAAATCGCGAGCAATCCGCTCGCGCTCCGCCACCTTAGCCAGGTGCTCGATCTCTTCGTGGGCCTTTTCCAGGCGGTTGTTGGCACGCTCCCGTTGGGCAAAGTAGATATTGCTGCAACCGACGACCATCGAAAGTCCACCACCATAAAACAAGAACCAGCCCGAAAGATGCAGAAACCACCATTCCGCTGTGACCACGCCCAGCACGATCGCCAGCAGTTTGAGGGCAGTCCATTCCGTTTCAACTGCGAAGGGAATGAACGCGGCCGTGAAAACGAAGAATGTGCACGCTCCTTCGTTGAAGGGGGAAAAGCCAACGCCCAACAACATCAACGCAGCAAGGTTAAGCAGGTTCCAGGGGCACTTCACCCAGAAAAAACTGAAATAAACAGCCAGGAAGGCGACAGTACCGAGCCCGGTGACCAACCATCCCTTCCAGCCAACATGATTCAGTATCGGGTTGAGAAGAAAGAAACAGAAATAAAAAAGCCAGGTATACGGTGCCCAGCCGTGTCGACTTTTAGGGAGAAGCGTCATTGTGCAGCTCTAGGCTACCCCTTTTTGAGGCCACCCGTCAGCTTGTTCTTGTCGTACCAGGAGCACCGAATTCCGTAAGCCAGCAGCAGCGACAAGGGAAGAAGGATCACCAGCAAGTCGAGCTTCCCCACAGAGACCAGCAGCAGAACCGCGCCGAAAACCATGGCCCACCCAATGCACCGGTCGACGTTCATACACTCTCCTTCGCTGTTTATTCATTGCCTTGCCCTAGCCGTACATTTTTCCTTCGTCGCGTTGAAATCCAAGCCGTGCAACGCCCAGGCAGATGAGCGAGAATCCGACCAGCGCTTCCCAGTGCATCAAGTCGGATTCGTGTTGCCCCGCTCCCACGACCCCCAAGGCAAGCTGGGCCAGATGATAAGGCGGAAGAAAATGGGCGACCTGCTGCAAGAGCTTGGGCAAAAACATAATTGGGACCCACAGCCCGGAACAAAAAGATAGCGGCAGGTAGATGAGATTAATGATCGCGACCGCCGAGTTCGGCCCGACAAAGTATCCAATTGCCAATCCCATCGCGCAGAAGGGAAGGGAGCCGGAGACCAGAATTGCGACCAACTTCGCGGCATCCAGCAAAGCCATATGCACTCCGCCAAACGTGGTTCCCAAGAGCAGCAGTAGCACCACTACAACCGCACTGAAGATCATGCCCAGCGCGACCTTCGCCGTGAAATAAGCAAAAGGAGGCATGGGGCTGGCGCGTTTCACCTGCAACCACCCCAAGCCGCGCTCCGCAGCCAGCCCGGACGCCGTACCAAACAGCGACGCTCCCATGACTCCGAACGTCCCGTAGGTCGGGATTAGATAAGTCGTAATCGTGGTGCCGCCGACCGCGGCGTCTTTGTGGTTAAGCACCAGACCGAACAGCACGTAGAACATCAGCGGAAACGCAATTGTGGAGAGCGAGTAAGCCCGAAGGCGAAGTCGCGTCAGAAATTCGTATTTCGCCTCCTTGAAATAAATCGCAAGGGTTTTGCCTAGAGGGCGTTTCCACGAACTGGGTGCGAATGTGGTCGAAGCAGTAGCCATTGCATTACCTCGTCGAATGTAGCGCCGCCGTCCTCGGCGGCTGTCGTGGAGGCGTTTCGCCTCCACCGTTAAGCTGCATCGTCAGCGCGTCATCTCGCTCGAGTTACGGGATCTTGCGTCAGCGCAAGAAACGCTTCTTCTAATCCGGCGCTGCTGACCTCGAGACCCGAGAGTCTCGGATCGCGAGCCAGCATCTCACGAAGGATGGGCTCAGCCTCGCTCGCGTGAATTTCCAATGCTTCGCGATCCCGACTCGCCTCGATCACCCCAGGCAGAGCGCGCACGGTCGCGAGATCGATGGAACTCACGCATCGAATCCGGCGCCCGGCAGTGCTGGCCTTGATCTCAGCCGGAGTTCCTTCAGCAATGATCTTGCCGCGATTGATCACCACCACGCGGTCGGCAAGCGCGTCCGCTTCTTCAAGGTAATGAGTTGTAAGCAGCACGGTTTTGCCCCGCGCGACTAGCTTGCGAATCTCTTCCCACAACTGCCGCCGGGATTCCACGTCGAGACCAACTGTGGGTTCGTCGAGAAAGAAAATGTCGGGGTCACCGCAGAGAGCCAGCGCAAACAGCACACGTTGCCGTTGTCCACCCGAGAGTTCACCGAACTCTCTGTCCTTGATTTCTTGCAGGCCGGCCAATGCCAGGGTCTCGGCCAGAGGCAGCGGTTTAGGATGGTAGGACGAGAACAAATCGATATGTTCCCGAACCCGCAGAGTCTCCGGAACTTTAGCAACCTGCAGCATGGCTCCGATGCGGGTACGGACCTCCGCATCAATCGGGTTTCCGCCAAACACGCGTACCGTCCCAGCGGTAGGTTTTGCCAGTCCCAGAAACAATTTGACTGCGGTAGTCTTGCCGGCACCGTTTGGCCCCAGCAGCGCAACCAGTTCTCCCGCTCTGACGCTAAAATTCACCTGGCGCAACGCTTGAATGCCGCCGAAGTTCTTGCTAGCCCCGTGGAGGCCAGCAATCACCGCCCGACCAGTATCTGGTTGTTGCTTCCGATACTCTTGAGTCTCTTGAAGTGTCGCGCGCATTGGACCCTCGCAACCACTGGATTGAGAACATCCAGTGAACCCATCTTCGGGTATCGATCAGGAACGCACCAGTGCCGATCATCAGCAGTTCGTGGTGACAAATGTCATCCCGGAGTAAACTTTGTCCGGATCGCGTAACACGGGTGCGGAGTCGACAAACAAAGCTGCAAGGTCCGATATAATCCCAATTCATCCCAGATATGCATCGAAGTGGGGTGCGAGGTGCGATGCGAATACGGCCCGGAGTTGAGCTGGCAAGCCTGAGTGACATTGGGTGCCAGCGAGAAAATAACGAAGACCAATACGCTTACTGGGAGCCCGCGAACGACGAGGAATTCGCACGCAAGGGCCGATTAGCCATCGTCGCGGATGGCATGGGTGGCCACGAAGGCGGCCAGGAAGCCAGCCGTATCGCGGTCGAAGCCATCCAGGAAGTTTTCGTCGACGCTCCCAACGGAGATCTGCAATCTCTGCTATCCACTGGCTTCCAGATCGCACACGAGCGCATCCAGGAATATGCCGCCGTCCATCCAAAGCTGCACGGGATGGGGACTACGGCTACCGCAATTGCCGTCCGCGGCAGCCAGCTCTATTATGCGCACGTCGGCGATAGCCGTCTGTATCTGGTGCGTGGTGCGAACATTTCCAGGCTGACTCACGACCACTCTTATGTAGGGCGCCTGGTCGAAAATGGAGTGATCAGCGCCGAAGAGGCCGAGATCCATCCGCAGAGGCACATCCTCACCGCGGCCCTCGGCGCGGGCGCAGAGCTGTGGCCGGAAACCTCGCAGCTTCCCATCGAGTTGCAGCCGGGTGATGTCCTGGTCTTGTGCACTGACGGCTTGTGGAGTTTACTGAGTGAGAGCGAGATACAAAGTGTCGTCGCCGGCCATGAACCACCCGAAGCATGCCGGGCCCTGATCAAAATGACCAAAGACCGCGGCGGCCCTGATAACATTACCGTACAAGTCATCCGGCTAAGCGAAGGCGGGACTCCGTAATTAGTGCTCCGCCTATGCGAAACGCGACAGCCGTCTCCTCACTCAATTCTCCGGCCTTCGCCGCAAGATCAGATCGCCTTCACTGGACGGTAGCGAGAAGGGAAACTCGACAACCCGGTTTCCGAAGGGCACACGCAGCACGAATTCCTCCTGTTTCTGCAGATGGTCGATCCATTTGCTTTTGGTGCTGAAGAGGACCCAGCCGCTGACCTCGGGATGGCTTGAGTCTAGCGTTATCGCCCGCAGGCTGCGGGTTTTCAGGAACTCGATCATCTCCGCAGCGTCCTTTTGACGAGCCGCTAGAGTTGCTTCTTTCTCTGTCTGCTTGGCCGGATGTCGGCTGGCCTCACGCTCCATTTCCTCCGCCAGCGCGGTGGCATCGTCTTGTTCCTTTCTTGCGAGGCGGTCTGGGTCAAGTGCGCTGTGCACATCGTGGTAGTGCTTCACGAATTCGAGGGAGATCGTACCTGGTGCAACGTCCAGCGAATCCTTGCCTCGATAGCGCACAGTCAGCAACAGGGCGAATATTGGCTGGCCGCGCCGACGCACCTTCTCCAACTCCTGCGAGTCCACGGCGAGGATAACTCCATAATCGGCAGTCCAGAAACCGTACCGATACTTGCCGTCGTCATCCCGGCTGAAGGTGCAACCCGCCTGACCCTCTTCCCATCGCGAAGTGGGTTTGTCTGAACCCTTTTGAGAATTCAGAGGTATGGACCAGGTTGCAGACGCCAGCAGCATAGCCGAGAGCAGGCTCATGATCAGGCGTCGAGCGGCGAGTGCGGAGCGCATCGGAGTGTGACCACAGACTACTCCCGAAAAGCCTCGTAGCTGTCAGAAACAAAGCAAGGCTAATATCTGATTTACCAAAGCGGAACCAACATCAAAGCTGGCTTCAACGACGACCGTCCACCCACGCTTGCACGCGTTTATCCAGCACCTCCAGCGGCAGGGCGCCGCCATCGAGAATCTCATCGTGAAAATCGCGGATGTTGAATCTGTCTCCCAACTGATCTTTCGCGTATTGGCGAAGCTTGAGAATTTCCAACTGCCCAAGCTTGTAAGCCAGAGCCTGCCCAGGCCAGGCAATGTAGCGGTCGACTTCGCTTTGCACATTAGGCTCATCCATGGCGGTATAGCGATGAAAGTAGGCCACCATCTGATCGCGTGACCAGTGTTTGTCATGAACCCCCGTATCGACGACCAGACGGATGGCTCGCCACATCTCGTTTTCCAGCCGGCCGTAGTCGCTGTACGAATCCTGATAACGTCCGACCTCTTTCCCCAGCCGCTCCGAGTAAAGTGCCCAACCCTCGACGAAAGCTGTGTAACCCGCATATCTTCGAAACGCAGGCAGGTCAGGCAATTCCTGCGCCAGTGAGATCTGAAGGTGATGGCCGGGGATTCCTTCGTGATAGGCGATCGCCTCAATGTTCAGCACCAGGCGGTGCTCGGGATCTGACTCGTTGACGTTGATGTGACCCGGGCGCGAACCGTCGGCGGTGCCATCGGTATAATCCGCCGGAACGGCATTCCTGGAAACGGAAGCCTCCATCGGGATCACGATCAGCTTGTTCTTCGGAAGACGGCCGAAGAGCTTTGGTAACTCTGGTTCCATTTGCTGCACATAATTTCTATACAACTCGAGCAACTGTTGGCCGGACGTCGCGTAGAAACTACGTTCGCTTTTGATATGGTCATTGAGGCTAGCCAGATCCTTGAATCCAAGCTTGTGCGCAAGCGTGAGCATCTCGGCTTCGATCTCGTCTACTTGCTTAAGGCCGATCTCATGAATCTGATCCGGTGTTAGCTCAGTCGTCGTCATGCGGCGGATTTCAAAGCGATACCTTGCGCCTCCGTCAGGAAGAGACCAGACGCCGGGCTCCGTGCGACCGCGCGGAACGTACTCATTACGAACGAAAGTCGTGAAGCGGGCATACGCGGGCAGAACGGAATCCTTAACGACGGCCAGCCCCGCGGCGCGCAGCCGCTTCTGGTCGGACTCGGAAATGCTCTTGGGAAAAGTCGAAAAAGGCTGGGCAAAAGCAGACTTCTCCAGTTCCTCCGAGGCGACCGCGTTGCATTGATTGGCTGCTTTCTCCAACAGAAAACGAGGCGGCATCAACTTATCGTTTATGCCCTTTCGCATCTGGACCACGGTTTGGTCCAGAAGACGCGGTATTTGCCCCAGCCGGGAAAGATAGTCCTCGTAGTCTTTGACCGACTCGAAAGAAAGCACGCTGACCAACCGGGGAAGTTCGATCTGGACACCGTTCTGCTGATCCACCGGCATTTCCCAGGGCTTGAAGCGAGCGCCCTCTAATTGCATCTGAAGGCTGCGAACTATCAAGACTTGGTTGAGCGCTTCCTGTTCCGGAAACCCCGAATTGTCGATAGCCTGGAAGCGAGTCAAGAATTTCTGCGTCTCGTCCAGATCTTTGTCAATGGCTTCCTGAGAGAAGTCGTCGAGTTTGTCGTTCCAGCGTTTGTCTCCCAGAAAAGAAGCGAATACCGGACTGGTGCGCAATTTATATTCCCACTGTTCAGCGAGAAGATCGTTAAGTGCCTTGCGCCGGGACTCGAGCGAGGATGGTGATTGCGCGGTTGAAAATAGACAGGACAAAATACATGCAGAGAGGGCGAGAAGACGCATCCAGGCTCCTTGAATGAGCAGCCCTCGCACTCCCAGGCGCTCACCCGTTAGAATTTTACTCGTTTATTTCTAAGACAGACGTCCTACTCGTATCGCAGGGCCTCAATAGGATCCAACCGCGACGCACGCACCGCCGGAACCATGCCGCTGATGAGCCCGACCGTCGTGAGGATAAGAATGGCGACCAGCAACGTGCCCGGGGCAATGATCAGGCGGATGTCGCCGCCTTCGGCATTCTTCGCCATCGCACTATACAAAGTGAGCCTGCCGACGGAGAGCGAGACGGCGTAGGCCAGCATGACTCCGAGCGCTCCGCCGATGAAAGTAATGGTCAGCGCTTCGGCGAGGAACTGCGCCAGAATGTGGCCGCGGCGCGCCCCCAGCGCCTTCTCCACACCGATTTCACGAGTGCGCTGCGTCACCGAAACCAGCATAATGTTCATCAAGCCGACGCCGCCAATGCCCAGCGTCAGCGTGCCGATGAAGCCCAGCAGGATTTTCAGTCCGATCGTAATCACCTCAAACTGGTGAACCTGTTCCATCAAATTAAATATTCGCACCGCGCGCCTGTCATTGTGGAGGAACTTGTGTGGAACCGCCAGGACGTCCCGCGTCGCCTGTTCCAACCTTTCGTACTCCGGAGTCTCGTAGTTAAACCAGATGGAATCGAGATAGTGAGTGTCCTTCAGGTCACTCATGGTGGTAAAGGGCACGTAGACTGCGCGATTGATGTCGTCGTCGCCTTCCTGCATCTTCGCGCTCAAGACGCCGACCACTTCGAAGCTGAGGCCATCAATGCGAATGCGCTCGCCGATGGCATCGCGCCCGGAGAAAAGTTTTTCCTTAGCCTCGGAGCCGATGACCGTGACTCGTGCGCGCTGCATCTCATCCTGCATGTTATAGAAACGCCCCTGGCCAAGCTTGAGGGCGCGCACGGCGTCGACGTTCGGATAATTTCCCGTCACCCCGAATGTGAAAGTTCGCGTGTCGAACTGAATGTTGCACTGCTTGCTGACTTCCGGAGTGATTTGTGTGATCTGCGGGAGATTGGTGGTGAGCGTTTCCACATCTTCCATAGTGAACCGGACTTGCGCGCCAGCTTTGTCTGCGCCAGCCTGCATGGAAGTGCGGCCGGGAACCACGATCATCAGCTTCGTACCGAAGTTGGCGAAAATGTTGGCGCAAGCTTGGCCAAAGCCGTTGCCATAAGCAAGCAGCATCACAACCGTGGCAATTCCCCACGCCATGCCCAGCATGGTGAGTGCCGTGCGGCGGCGATTGTGCCGCATCGCACCGTAGGCCTCGTGAAACAAATCCCGGAACATTTATCTACTCCTGCCTCAGCGCTTCTACTGGTTGCAGCATTGCGGCCTTGCGCGCGGGATAAAGTCCCGCGATCACTCCCGCCAGCGTCAAGCTCCCAATCGCCAGCATCGCCGACGCCGGCACAATTTTGGGTGGATCAAATCCTCCCGGCCCCTGCTGTGTTCCTAGCACCGCCATCAGGCCAGCCGCGAATCCCATGCCGATTAATCCGCTGAACAGGGTAATCATGATTCCTTCGAGGAAAAACTGCAGCAAAATGCTGCGATTGGTTGCGCCCAGAGCCTTCAACAATCCGATCTCCCGGGTACGCTCGCTGACCGTTACCAGCATGATGTTGATTACACCGATAGCCCCTAGTGCCAGTGTCACCAGTCCCACCGCGCCCAGAAACATATTCATGGCGTCGAAGATCAGACCCACCGCCTTGGAGTTCTGAATCGTGTCCCAACCTTCGAAGGCATTCTTGTCGCGATAGTCAAAACCATGGTTGCGGGCAATCAGCTTGCGAACTTCATCCTGCGCAATCAGGTGCTCATCGGTCACACGCGGTTGGTAATTAATAAACGAGATGGAGTTCTCATGATTCTCGCCCTTGAGCGGGAAGTAGGTTGCCATCGCCCGAAAAGGGATATAGCCGCGCATATTCGTGGAGTTCTCGTCACCACGCCCGACTCGCTCCAGCGTGCCGATGACCTCGAAAGTAATGTCATTCAGAATGATGGTTGCGCCCACCGCCGGCGTTCCCGGGAACAGGTGCTTGTCCAGTTCATCGCCCAGCACGATAACGTTCCGTCTCTGCGTTTCGTCGAGGTTGTTGAGCCACCGCCCCTGCTTGATCGGAAGATAACGGATGTCACCGAACTGCGGTTCCACTCCGGTAATCTGTCCATTCGCGCTGGCGAACTCGCTGACCCCGCGCACATCGTCGCGAACCAGCACTGGAGAAGCATTGCGCACGTGCGGCGCTTCTTTGCGGACGTCGGCATAATCCTGATAGGTCAGCAAGTAATTGCGCGCGGAATTCATGCTGCCCTGCACCGCGGGAGCGCGCCCGGGGAAGATGAACATGATGTCCTTCCCGTACTGCGCCATCTCGCGCTTGTTGCCCGATCGGAAACCTTCCCCAAGCCCGACCAGCAGCAGCAAAGAGCCCACGCCCCAGGCGATACCGAACATAGTCAGGAACGAGCGCAGCTTGTGCGCCCAGAGGGTGCGGAAGATTTGCCCGAAAATGTCCAGAAGCGTCCGCATACAGTAAGGATACGCATATTTGACGTATTTGGTTCGGGATTGGTAGCAAGGACCTGGTTCGGACTCGCGCTGGGACTACCCTCACACTCGAATTGTCATCCCGAGCGACGATACCGCCGGTGCAGGCAACCGCACGGATCGATCACCCTGCCGGTTCTCTCCTGCCTATCCGCTGGCTGGATGAAAAACGCCTTACAGCTGATCTGCGTTGAATTGTCGCACCCTGGATGTTAAAGTCCATGATACACGCCTGTTTTGGCAGGCCGCAGACCCCACTGGCTACCTCCACATAGCAGGGCATGGATCAAAACAATGACCTCAGCAGAAATACGAGCGCGAGCAGCATCCCTTGTCGGTCTGGCGGTTCTGTGCGTTGCGGTTTTCGTTGTGTCGGCGCAGGCTACGACCTTCAAAGTGTTGTACAGCCTTCCCGGTGCAAATGAATCGTCGCCGCAGGGTACTTTGATATTGGACGCAGCGGGAAACATCTACGGCACCGCCTTGAGCAATGGCTCCTGCCTCGGAGTCGTGTTCGAGCTTAATTCAGCGGGCCAGCAGGTCGCTTTGCATTGTGTAGGCGGGGAAACGCTCTTTGAAACTTTGCTGCGCGATTCTTTGGGCAACCTTTATGGGACCACCTACGGCAATGGCACTTATGCAGACGGCACAATTTTCGAGTTGGATATATCGGGTAAGGTCACCGTGCTGCACAACTTCAAAGGGCCGCCGGTTGACGGCAAAACGCCGGGCGCGGGTCTGATCCGTGACGCGGCTGGCAACCTCTACGGAACTACAATATTTGGCGGTAGCCAAGGCAATGGAACCGTGTTCAAGCTGGCCGCTAATGGCCACGAGAGCGTATTGCACAGTTTCAGTGGGACTCCCGGCGGACAATTTCCTTGGGGAGGATTGGTTCGAGACGAGTCTGGCAACCTTTATGGAACCACCGCTTTTGGCGGTACGCACGCGAACGGAATGGTTTTCAAGTTGAGCAGGGCGGGCAAACCGACGACACTATATAGTTTTACTGGCGAAAAGGACGGCTTGCGACCAGTCAGTGGGCTCGTCCGAGATTCAGCGGGAAACCTGTATGGGACCACCGCTGGTGGCGGGACCGGGAAATGTCGCGGGGGCTGTGGCACAGTTTTCAAAATTGATACGAAAGGCAATACATTGACATTGTACCGATTCGCGGGCGGACGTGATGGCCAAGAACCGATCGGTGGACTGGTCATGGATACCTCCGGAAACTTGTACGGCACCACCGCCGGCAACACAACTATCTCCCGCAGCTTCCGTGATGTGAGTTCGGGCGGGGAGGCTAGGTCCGGCGTTAATGCGTTCGGAACGGTGTTCAAGTTGGATACAAAAGGCAGGGAGACTGTACTGCACCGCTTCACTGGGAAGAACGATGGAAAATACCCGTATGCCGGTTTAGCCATGGATGCCGCCGGCAACCTTTATGGGACAGCCGTCGATGGCGGCGCCAACGGCTGCGGAACTGTATTCAGGGTGACCCCTTAGAGTGAGCCAAGGTCGCTGCAGGCTCATGTTGAAATCATGCGGGCCGCAGACCCCACTGGCTACCTCCACATAGCAGGGCATGGATCAAAACAATGACCTCAGCAGAAATACGAGCGCGAGCAGCATCCCTTCTCGGCTTGGCGGTTCTGTTCGTCGCGGTTTCGGCTCCGGCGCAGTCTTCGCCAGCATATACTTTCAAAACGCTTCACAAGTTTACGGACGGGGACGGATCGGAGCCACTCGGGGGCCTGATTCAGGACGCGGCTGGTAATCTTTACGGCACGACTGCTGCCGGTGGCCCAAACGCCAGCGGCACGGTGTTCAAGTTCGGCACCAATCGAAAGGTGACAGTTTTGTTTGGCTTTAATCGCGGCGGGTCGGTCCCCAGTGCCGGTTTGATTCAGGACGCGAAGGGCAACCTCTATGGCACCGCTGCGAATGGCGGCCCCTACGGCGGCGGTATGGTCTTCAAACTCGATACTACCGGCAAAGCTACCGTGTTGCACAAATTCAAGCGGTCTCCCGACGGCTACAATCCGGTCGCACCTTTAGTAATGGACGCCGACGGGAACCTCTACGGTACCACCACCTCTGGAGGTAATTCTTCGTGCCGACCCACCAACGGCTGCGGGGTAGTGTTTGAGGTAAGCAAGACAGGGAAGGAGACCGTGCTCTATCGCTTCGCCGGAACGCCGGACGGGGAGCTGTCCGATGCGGGCTTGGTCCTCGACAACGCTGGTAACCTTTATGGCACCACTTATTACGGCGGCGTGTACGCGGCTGGAACAGTGTTTCGACTGGACAAGAGCGGCGCTGAGACTGTGCTATACAGCTTCAGCGCGCAGCCCGATGGGGCGGTGCCTTCTGCGGGTTTGATTCGGGACGGATCGGGGAATCTTTTTGGGACTACCCAGAAGGGCGGCACTGGGACCTGTTTTGGCGGCTGTGGCACAGTGTTCATGCTTGACCCGAGCGGTAGCGAGACAGTGCTCTATAGTTTTACCGGGTCGCCCGATGGAGAATATCCCTTTGCCAGCTTGATCCGCGACGCGAAGGGTAACCTTTACGGAACAACCGCTTATGGTGGGACCGAAAAATGTAACAACGGGAACGGCCAAGGCTGCGGTACCGTTTTCAAGCTAACGCAGTCCAAAAGCGGTTGGACGGAGACTGTTCTTCACAGTTTCAACGGTCATTCCGACGGCAGCTATCCGTTCGCGCCCTTGCTTCGCGACGCGGCAGGGAACTTGTACGGCACAAGCTATGAGGGAGGAACATTCTCCCAGAGCTGCACCTTCGGCTGCGGAACTGTATTCAGGGTGACCCCTTAGAGTGAGCCAAGGTCGCTGCAGGCTCATGTTGAAATCATGCGGGCCGCCGACCTCCTGTGGCTACCTCCACATAGCAGGGCATGGATCAAAACGATGACCTCAGCAGAAATACGAGCGCGAGCAGCATCCCTTCTCGGTCTGGCGGTTCTGTTCGTCGCGGTTTCGACTACGGCGCAGTCTTCGCCAGCTTATACTTTCAAAACGCTTCACAAGTTTACGGGCGGGGACGGGGCGGAGCCTCTCGGGGGCCTGATTCAAGATGCCGCAGGTAATCTTTACGGCACGACCGCCGTTCGTGGTCCGTACTCCAACGGCACGGTGTTCAAGTTCGATACCGCAGGCCGACGGCTAACTGTTTTGTTTGGCTTTAATCGTGGCGGAACGGTCCCCGCAGCCGGTTTGGTTCGGGACGCCGAGGGCAACCTGTACGGTACCGCTGCGAATGGCGGTCACTGCGCAGCTTGTGGAATGGTCTTCAAGATCGATACAACCGGCAAGGCCACTGTGTTGCACGGTTTCAAGGGGACGCCGGACGGCTCCAATCCGGTCGCACCCTTGATAATGGGAACCGATGGGAGCCTGTACGGTACCACCGCTACCGGCGGTAATTCTTGCCCGCCCGTGGGCTGCGGAGTGGTGTTCAAGGTAAGCAAGACGGGCAAGGAGACTGTGCTGTATCGCTTCGCCGGGACGCCGGACGGATGGCTGTCCGATGCGGGCCTGGTCCTGGACAGCGCGGGCAACCTTTATGGCACCACCTATTACGGCGGCCTAAATACTTACGGAACGGTGTTTCGACTCGACAAGAGCGGCACTGAGACGGTGCTGTACAGCTTCCAGGGACAGCCCGACGGATTGGTGCCTGCGGCGGGCCTGGTCCTTGACGAATCCGGCAATCTATTCGGGACAACCGAGAAGGGCGGCACTGGAAGCTGTTTTGGCGGCTGTGGTACGGTGTTCATGCTTGACCCGAGCGGCAGCGAGACAGTGCTCTATAGTTTTACCGGGTCGCCCGATGGAGAATATCCCTTTGCCAGCTTGATCCGCGACGCAAAGGGCAACCTGTACGGGACAACAGCTTACGGTGGCAGCGGAAAGTGCAACAACGGAAATGGCCAGGGCTGCGGTACCGTTTTCAAGCTAACGCAGTCCAAAGGTGGTTGGACGGAGACTGTTCTTCACAGTTTCAACGGCCATTCCGACGGCAGCTATCCGTTCGCGCCGTTGCTTCGCGACGCGGCAGGTAACCTGTATGGCACAAGCTATGAGGGGGGAACCTTCTTGTCGAGCTGCACCTTCGGTTGCGGAACGATATTCAGGCTCACCCCCTGAATAGGTAGGTTGTGCTGGGTGGTGCTCCTTTAAGCGGGCCTTACAGTTTCCGCCACACATCCTTGAAGTCGAAAACCCCCTTTTTCCCCGCCAGCCACTCGGCGCCACGCACGGCGCCTTCCGCAAATCCACGGCGCGACTTGGCATCGTGGCAAAGGTAAATGGTGTCACAGGGAGAATCGAGCACCAGTTCGTGCAATCCCACCACGTCGCCTTCGCGGAAGGAAGTAATTTCAAGCTCGGTCTGCACCGCGTCGTGAATAATTCCTTGCAGCGTGAGCGCCGTTCCTGAAGGCGCGTCTTTCTTCTGCGCATGGTGGCGCTCAAATATTTGTCCGAAGTACTGATGTCGAAGAGCGGCCGCGGCGCTGCGCGCGACGTCAAAAAAAAGGTTTACTCCAATCGAAAAATTCGCCCCGTAGAGGAAACCGATTTCGCTCTTTTCCACCATTTGCCGGATTCGCGCCAGTTCGCCATACCAGCCGGTAGTGCCGACCACAATGTTCTTTCCGGCGCGGCTGCAAGCTTCAATGTGCTCAAGGACCGTCAGGGGGGTAGTGAAATCTATGACCATGTCGACCGAGGCTAGACTTTCTGTCGTCAGAGCCGCGGCCTTTGGATTCTCGGCCGCGCCAAGAACCTTCACCTGATGGCCCCGCTGACGCGCCACTTCCGCCGCCAGCGACCCCGTCTTGCCCCGGCCTAGCATCAGAATATTCATGAAGACAAAATCTCTCAGCGCACTCTGCGGCTGTTCTCAGCATACTCCGCGATTTAAAGTATCGCTCAAGCAAACACCTCCGGATCCAGGTCCGAAAAAAATGTCTTATGCAGCCGCCGAATCACCTGCGGCACCTCGTCCTCCTCAATCACGAAGGTGAGGTTAATTTCTGACGCTCCTTGCGAGATCATGCGAATCTTTACATCGGATAGCTCGCCAAACACGCGCGCCGCGATCCCCGGCGTCTCCCGTAGATTCTCTCCCACCAGACAAACAATTGCCTTGCGGCCTTCGTACTTCACATCCGCCAGCTTCGCCAGGTCGGCCGCCAGCGCCGGAATCGACTCATTGGAATCCACCGTTAAAGAAACGCTTACTTCCGAGGTAGAAACCACATCCACTGCGATTCGATGCCGGTCAAAAGCTTCAAAGATGGCCCGTAGAAAACCGTGGGCCAGCAGCATGCGCGGAGCCGCCACATCGATGATGGTAATGCGTTTCTTTGCGGCAATGGCCTTGAAAGAATTCCTGCAATGGGGTACGCGGGCTGATATGCGTGTTCCCTCACAATCAGGATTCCGCGAGTTCAAAACATACACCGGAATATTTTTCTGAATGGCCGGCAGCACCGTAGCAGGATGCAATACCTTGGCCCCAAAGTAAGCCAACTCCGCCGCTTCATCGAAACTAATCACCTTGATCCGCCGCGCCTCCGCGCACAAGTTCGGGTCGGTAGTCAACATGCCATCTACGTCGGTCCAGATTTCGATGCGCTCGGCTTCCAGGCCTGCGCCGACGATGGCTGCGGAATAATCGGATCCGCCGCGCCCGATGGTCGTAGTGATCCCCGCCTTGGTCGCGCCGATGAAACCACCCATCACCGGCACTCGGCCTTTGTCGAGCGCCGGCTGTACTTTCGCTCTTAACCGTTGATGCGTCTCCTCCATCAAAGGCGCCGCCCGCATGTGCTCATTATCGGTGACGACACATTCACGCGAATCCACCATCGTGGAGTTGAGGCCCTGTGCGGCGAAAGCGGCCGACACAATTCTGCTGGAAAGAATTTCACCAAATGCCGCGACATGGTCGGTGGTGCGCGGGGTCAGCTCGCCTACGGCGGCGATGCCGCGCAACAGTTCGTCCAGCGCTTCGAAGTAAACTCCCAAATCGCCATGAAATTCCGTGAACAACGCAGTACCCAGCAGTTCGCCCGCCGTGTTGTAATGCCGCTCGCGGAGAGCGCGCGAAAGACTGAGCGCCGTCTTGCGATCTCCATTTCCCGCCGCCCGCGCCATCGCCAGCAACTGGTCCGTGACTTTGGACATGGCGCTTACCACGACCACCGGCTTTTGCGCCAGCCGTCCTTTGACGATCATCGCGGCCCGCTCGATTGCCTTCGCATCCTGCACCGAGGTCCCGCCAAATTTCATGACGATCATTGGCAGCGGCCCCGCAGGCACGGATTCACGCAGTCAAAAGCTCCAGCGACGCTACATCGATAAGTGCGGCTTTCTGCCCTCAATCCAAGTAACCCCGCACCTTGAGCAATTCAGCGTTTAGCAGGGCCGCGCCCGCCGCGCCTCGAATGGTGTTGTGGGAAAGCACGGTAAACTTCCAATCCAAAACGCCGCACGGACGCAACCGCCCAACCGTAGCTGTCATCCCGTTGCCCGCGTCAACATCGAACCGTGGCTGCGGACGATCCGCAGACTCCGTATATCGCACCGGCTGTTCCGGAGCGCTCGGCAGCCCCAGCTCCTGGGGCACGCTGCGAAATTCATTCCACGCCTCGATGATCTCCGCCGGCCGCGCCTTCTTTTTCAGCTTCACCGAAACCGATTCCGTATGCCCATCCTCCACCGCGACACGATTGCACTGCGCGCTCATAGCAAAATCGCCAGGCACGAAGCCCGATCCATTCAGACGCCCCAAAAGCTTCCGCGTCTCCTCCTCCATTTTTTCTTCTTCCTTCGAAATATACGGAATCACGTTGCCCAGAATGTCGAGCGAGGCCACCCCCGGATACCCCGCGCCACTCACCGCCTGCATGGTCACCGCCATCACCGTCTCCAACCCAAACAAATCCTGCAAAGGCTTCAGCGCCATCACCAGCCCAATCGCAGAGCAGTTCGGATTCGTGACCACAAATCCCCCCGACTTCTTCCGCCAGCTCTGACACTCGATCATTTGCACGTGATCCGGATTAACCTCCGGAATCACCAGCGGCACATCACTCTGCATCCTTAGCGCGCTCGAGTTCGTAATCACGGCACATCCCGCTGCAGCAAAGCGCGGTTCCATTTCCGCCGCAATCGACGCGTCTAAAGCCGCAAAAAAATAATCTTCGGAGCCCCCTCCGGCCCAGCCGGCGAAACCCGCATCTCCGCCACCCGCCGCGGCATCGGCGTCCTCATCTTCCAGCGCGCCGCGTCGCCATAAGCGCGGCCTTCCGACCGATCCGAAGCCGCCAGCCACGCCACCTCGAACCACGGATGATGTTCCAGCATTTGCACAAAGCGCTGCCCCACTATTCCGGTCGCGCCCAGGATCCCTACAGCAATTTTCGTCTGCATAGTTGATTTGAATTTTACAACACGCCATCCATGCGAATTAGCGCACTACAGGAAATTCAATCTCTGCCGATAGAAGAATCCGAGGAGTAAATATGCCCGAGCTACGCCAGAACTACTTCACCAAGGAATGGGTCATCATCGCCACCGAGCGCGCTAAACGTCCAGAGGACCTCGTCACGCATCGCCCAGCCAAGACCGTGTCTCCGTTTATCGAGACTTGTCCGTTCTGCGTGAGCAACGAAAACAAAACTCCGCCCGAAGTGATGCGCGTCCCTACCAGCCTCAGCGAGCCTTGGCAGGTGCGGGTTGTGGCCAACAAATTCGCCGCCCTGTCGCCCGACGTGCAGCCCACTCGTACCATTCATCGCTCCCGCCGCAGCATGGGTGGTTTCGGCGTGCACGACGTCATCGTCGATACCCCAGACCACTCCCAGTCCATCGCCACCATGTCCGATGCCCACATCGCCAACGTGCTACGCGTCTATAAGTCTCGCTACGACGCCTTAAGCCTCGACCCGCGCATCGCCCACATAACCATTTTCAAGAATCATGGCGACGATGCTGGCGCCAGCATGGAGCATCCGCATTCCCCGCTGATTGCCACCCCCGTAATTTCGCATCAGGTGCGAGAGCGCTTCCAGCAGGCCTTGAACCACTACGACGAATACGGCGAATGCATGTTCTGCCAATCTCTCCAGGAAGAAATCGCAGACCGCGACCGCGTCGTGCTCATCACCGACCACTTTGTCGCATTGGAACTCTATGCCTCGCCAACTCCGTTCTGCACTCCCATTTATCCCCGCCGCCACATGGCCAGCTTCGGTGACATCAGCGCTACCGAGATTGCCGATCTCGCCCGCGTGCTGCGAACCGTACTGGCAAAGCTCTACCACGGACTCGGTAACCCCGATTTCAACTTCACCATCCGCAGCGCCCCCGCCGAGTACGTCGGCGTAAAGCACTTCCATTGGTATGTGAGCATCATTCCCCGCCTGACCCGCGTCGCCGGCTTCGAACTTGGCT
>Ga0207141_10101_pt1 | contig 28053 bp, 33 predicted proteins | sample Alteio_BWMinHeat_5_FD_153553 | JGI IMG/M metagenome (GOLD analysis project Ga0207141, IMG submission 153553) | Enriched cells from forest soil in Barre Woods Harvard Forest LTER site, Petersham, Massachusetts, United States -... | ecosystem: Environmental > Terrestrial > Soil > Temperate forest >... | reverse complement strand
TTCCCAGACCAACTGCGCAGACGGGGCGTATCCCGAGACCGGGCTGATCTTCGACCAGCAGGCAAATATGTATGGGACAACCGCGTGGGGCGACGCCTCCGGGCCGCTCGGTGATGGTGTCGTGTACAAAATCACTCCATGAAGTCGTCGCTGCTGACGTAGCATCTCCATATCGCTCAGTAACCCGCCAGGCCAATTCTCAAAACGTGTAATGTGCTCTCGACAGCGCATCGGCTTGCCAACATCGGCCCGCTGAACCCAGTTCTGCCGTTTAGTTCAATTCCCGAGACGCACGTCCAGGTTCTTTAGGCGAATTACTTCTCGCGGTGAAGTCACGATTTACCGTCAGCCCTGGAGATACGGTAAACTTATCGGGGCGCCTCAGGTCGCGTTAAAGGTCCCCTTTTTCTTTTCGCGATTTCCTTCTCCGGCACGGCCTTTCGAAACAAATGACGCTACGTGCTGGAGCGGAAGGCGAGTTGCTCGAAAAACGGGTTCTCCTCCCAAGACGTCCGGTGCGGGGACAATTCGCTCCCTAGCCCAAGCCATACTCCTCACCGAGAAACATACAACTTCAATTTGGATAGGTAGGATGCGATTGGTGCGGAGTTCATCGAGAGGCCGTCCACAACGCACGGTCCCGCTATCTGAGGTAGGTTTTCACCATGTCGATCACCTCATCGGCAGCGTGCGTCTGCTCCGAATTCGGTTTTCGCTTTGGGTCAAGCACATGGTGCCGGATGTGACCTTCCAGCAGTTCAGTCATTAGACTGTTGACCGCACCTCTTGCTGCGCTGATGATTTGCAACACCTCCGAGCAATCACGTCCTTCGTCGAGGATCCGCTCAAGAGCCTCAAATTGCCCGCGGATGCGTTTGCTCCGCAAAATCATCTTCTGTTTGTTCTTGATTGTATGACTCATTCGCAAACGAATGATATCATGCCGGAGCTTGCACTATACCTATGGGGGTATGTATCATTAACCATTCTCGCACGAGTTCATCATGTGGCAGCGCATGGCCTTCGTCATAACCGTTGTGCTTCTTGGATTTAGTGGAGGCGTGCTCGCTCTTTTTGTTCGGGGCATACACGCTGGACGGGGCGTGGTAGCAGGTTTCTGTTTTGTTTCTGCGCTGGCTGTCGTGCAGGCTTGGCTGGTTGCCTCCGAGATCGCGAGGGCCCGCAGACTGTGCGGCAACATTCGAAATGCGTGTTATAGAGGAGCTCAAGCGAAATTTCGCGCTGTTTCTCTCGTTGGATTGTGTGCAGTCGTGGTGGTCATTCCCCTCGCATTGATTGGGGCAAGCTCGGGAGCACAAAGCCGATTCGCCACTGTCATGTTAGGTGGTGTGGTGTTTTCGACTATCGCAGCCTTGACCGTGCTGCCTGTCGTCATTGCGCTGATTGCTGAGTGATATCAGTTCATAGCTCGGTTCCCTTGCGGCGGCGCAGGGCACAGGTTGTGCTGTAGGGCCACGAAGTGATCGAAATGGTCGAGTCTTATTTGGAATGTTGCTTTCGTCCCACGGAGGGAATGTCGCTATGAGTTCTTCACCCATCATCGAAAAGCCCCCAGCCAACCCTCCGCATCTCAGCCAGCCGCGGAACTCAGAACTAAACGAGCCTGACCCTGACTCCGAACGCGAAGAACACGGACACGGTATGGAATGGGCCGAACTGGTCCGCATTGCTTTTGTGTTCTTGGCTGCTGTCGCGGTCTGGCTTCGGCTATGGGAGCCGTTTCCGCACATCAGCCTAATCGGCATCGCGGCTGCCCTGATCGGCGGATATCCCATTTTCAAGGAAGCCTTCGAGAACATCGTTGAACGAAAGATGACGATGGAACTCTCGATGACCATCGCTCTTCTCTCGGCTTTGGCGATTGGAGAGTTCTTCACTGCTTTGGTCATCAGCGGCTTCGTTCTTGCCGCCGAAGTGTTGGAGGGTCTCACGGTTGGCAGAGGGCGGCGGGCTATCCAGAGTCTTCTCGATTTTCTCCCGAGAACCGTCGCAGTCCGCCGCAATGATCAGGTGATTGAGGTTGCGTCCGAGCAAGTTCAGGTTGGTGACACGGTGATCGTGAAACCGGGAGGACGCATCCCGGTTGATGGCGTTGTGCTTGGTGGCCGCTCGTTCGTTGAACAAGCGGCAATCACTGGCGAGGCCATGCCGGTTGAGAAAACACCCGGAGATGCGGTCTACGCCGGAACCATCAATCAATCGGGCGCTCTGGAAATCGGCGCCCAGAAACTCGGGCGCGACACGACGTTCGGAAGAATTATTGAAGCGGTCGAACGAGCCGAGAAGTCACGGGCTCCCATCCAGAAAACTGCGGATCGCTTGGCGGGTTACCTTGTGTATTTTGCGCTGGGGGCGGCGGTTCTGACTTTCATCATTACGCACAATGTCAGGTCAACAATTTCGGTCGTAATCGTTGCCGGAGCGTGCGGCATTGCGGCTGGCACTCCTCTTGCAATCCTCGGAGCCATCGGCCGAGCGGCCCATCAGGGAGCCATCATTAAAGGCGGCCTCTACTTGGAAGCGCTGGCTGCCGTCGACACGGTGTTGTTGGACAAGACTGGCACGCTGACTTTCGGTACCCCGCAGATCCGGGAAGTCATTTTAGCCAATGGCTTCGGGGAACAACAGATCATAGGCGCTGCCAGCATCGCGGAGCGCAAGTCCGAACATCCTCTCGCCAGGGCACTTGTGGCACGGGCAGCGGAACTTGCCATTCCGCTCGTGGAGCCCGATGAATTCTCGTACACGCCCGGAAGGGGAGTCAGGGTGAGTTATCAAGGCGAGGAGATCCTGGTCGGTAGTCTGGCGCTCCTCGTGGAACATGGCATGACGAGGGGTTTGCCCCCAGATGGTAACGGCGCGGGCGGGGCGTCGGAAGTCTACGTAGCTCGTGCGGGGCAAGTTCTTGGGAGCATCCGAATTGCGGATGTGTTGCGGCCGGAAGCCAAGAATGCGGTTGCGGCAATGCGACAGATGGGTTTGCGAACTGTCCTGCTGAGCGGAGATACGCAAGCTGCGACTTCATCGGTTGGCCGCGATCTCGGAGTAGATGAAGCGGTGGGAGGACTCCTGCCGGAGCAGAAAGCAAAGTGGGTGACTGAGCTGCGTAGCAAAGGGCGGAATGTCGCGATGGTCGGTGACGGAATCAACGACGCTCCAGCCCTGGTAGAGGCCAATGTTGGCATCGCAATGGGATCGGGAACTGATGTCGCTCGGGAGAGCGCGGACGTGATCTTGATTGGAAGCGATCTCTCGAAACTAGTCGAAACTTTGCGGCTTGCTCGACGCTGTCGCGGGATCATCATGCAGAATTTTGTGGGCACGCTGGTCGTGGACAGCATAGGCGTGGGAATGGCAGCCCTTGGCTTCCTGAATCCGCTACTCGCCGCCTTTATTCACGTGACCTCAGAGTTGGCGTTCATCCTCAATTCCACGAGATTGTTGCCCCGCGGTGCTGAATCCAGGCGATGAGTCGGGGGTTGGAGCAAATTTGAGTTCAGGGTATGCACTGTGCTCATGTGATCCAGCGTCGGAAAGTCAGAGCTTGGGCAATCCTAATCGCCCTGGCGATCTTGGTGATTTTGATTGCGGCAGTTTTCTTTCAGTCTCGCAGATCACCAAAACCGTTTGAAATGGACGACCTATATGGCTTGTTGGATTAAGTGGCTTCCAGAAGTCGGGATCGGATCACCCGCTGTGAACGAGGATCGAGCTTGCCTACTGAAAACGAAGCGCCTCGTGGTCGGGCAAATTACGATCTGTCGAGGCTGCTGTTGCGGCAACGTCGAGCGTGGTTTGCCCGAAGTTCCAGTGGAATGGTTGAAGAGTGAATGGCGGAAACGAGGACTGCTGAAGCGAGTTCAGCTGACCATCAGTGGCTGTGTTGGACCATGCGATGTGCCGAACGTGGTCGTGGTTACAAGCTCATCGGGCACGGAATGGCTGGGGAATATCGTTGAGTTCGACCAGTACCGGACCCTGGTTGAGTGGGCGGTTCGGTGTCGGGATGCGGGCGAGATGTTAGCCCTTCCGCGCGAATTTCAAGAGTGCAGGATCAGTCCATTTCGCTCATAGCGATTTGGGAAATGCGTGAAGAACTGTCAAACAGCCTTCCATACGAGGGAGTGGCCTGAACGTGCAGAGAGCACAGCAATCAACGGTGCGGCATCCAGACAGATCAAGGCTTCCGTGGATTCGAGCGTTCCTCTTGGAGGCCCGGCGCAGTGACCTCATGGTATCAATCTTCAAAAAGAGCCAGAAACCGGAATAAGAGAGCGGGCGATAGGAAGGGGATCATTGAGCTGCTATTGATCGTTCTGGGAGCAATAGTCGTCGTCATACTTGGCCTTTACGGGGGTCTCGCCTCGTCACACCACCACTAGCACGGGTGGTCCGGAAACACAAAACACAGTTAGTTTGTGCAGAGGAAAGAAGCTAAAGATGACTTGGCACCGCCAAACGGAATTAGGCAGGTGTTTGCGGTACCACGTGGCTCAAATTTTGGGTGCTATTGCAGGGACAATACATACCTGGCTAGGTACTACATTGCTATCCGGTTTGAACGCCTTGGACGCTTGCGGCAGGGCTTGCTCGATCGACGCATAGCTGTCACCTTCATCGAGTGCAAATGCGGCGATCTAGGCCGCGCATTGCGCGACTGATACTCGACGACAATGTGCTGGCCACCCCCCAGAATGTCGCGGTCACGGGCTACGGAACCCCCTAAGGAAATTGAAGATGAACCAAAGTGCGTTGCCATCAGCCGCTCTGCAAACCCCTCTCCGCTAGGAAGGAAGGTGGATTTTAGGAAGGGCAAATCAAAATCTGCTTGATGTAGACCGGCATTCTCATGGAAGGCCATTACACGTTTTGACCACGGTCAATAAGTGCTATGCAGATGTTACGCCAACCACCCCTGAACCTGACCCTTCGTTGGCTTTCAGTCCATATCAACGTGCACGTAGCCTGAGAGCATTAGCCATAACAAGAGCACTGAAACCAAAGCAGCGCCCACAAGTATCAAAAAGCCTTGACGGTTCGTAAACTTCTTGACGATCCTTTTTCGGCCTGACAGGGAATAGAAGCTCATGCGAATTCATAACTCGCAAGACAGGCCGCAGGCGATCTCGTTTTTCCTGCGGCCCGCTCGGACAATGATGTCAGAAGTGGAACCCGATCTCAGCCGTCAACGCGCGAGGCGTGACATAATGCGTGCCGCTGAAGGTGGAGAAAAAGTTATACAACGCCACCTTGTTGGTCAGGTTGATTGCAGTGAGACGCAGACTCCACTTGTAGCGCTCAGCGCGGAAGAGGTTGTCGTCTCCCACACTAAGATCAAATAGGTTTCGTGGCGCAATCCGCTGCGGATTGTGGTCGTCGTTTTCTGTCCCTGGCTTCGGAATCTTGACATAGAGGGATCCCAACCCCGCTGCGTCGCAGGTGGCGAGCGCGGGTCCAAACGGAGTGGGCGCAGCCAGTTTGCCGTCGCAGGTGAGTCCCGACTGGAATTCCTGGTCCGCGGTCAGAGGCAATCCGGTGATGTTGTTCACGAGAGCAACTTGGCCGCTTGGAATGTTCGCACCTCCTCCGTCCGCGACAGGCGTCGAGCCGAAGCAGGTCGCTGTTGGTGCCGAGCACGGTATTGCCCCAGCGACCAGCCCGCTGTCATACCTCCAGTTGAAGCCGAGCCAGGGTCCGTCTTTCCACGGTTGGTACTGAATGTGGGTTGTCTGATTGAATTTTTCGTCGTGGTCAATGCGGAAGACGTTGGGTGCGGGCAAGAAGGGTACGCCTCCGACTTGTGGGGGGAAGAAGCGCGCGGCGACGCTCGACATTACTACGAGCGCGGACAATCCATGATAGTTCGGAACGCTCACGCGGAGCGTGTATCCAGGGATTTTCGAGTTATGCCACTCGATCGGAAATGCGATCGGTGAGGCGGCCACCACGCCGAAGTCGTAGGAGCCATGAGTATATTTCCAGATGTACTCGCCGTCTACGACCACATACTTCCCAAACGCCTGTTGAATGCCAGCGTGGAATTCGTTGCGCCACCCTGGACGAATTTGCCCACTGAGGCATTGAATATTCGGTGGCGGCACCATGAACGCAATCACTGGGTTGCTGCATCCAGTGCTGGCGATGATCAGATTTTCGTTGAACGGGGATTCCATTGTCCGCGCGTAAGAAATGCGCAGCACCGTGCTACTCGGTTTGACGTTGTACGAAATACCGAGCCGTGGTTCCGGTTGTCCGTCTTTGACAAACCCGTCGTAGATATCTCCGCGAAGGCCGAGGTTGAATGCCCAATTTCCTTTGTTGATCGTATCCTGAATGTAAAGTGCAGTTTCCTTAATGTCCGTGTGGCCGCGAAAATTAAACGGAGTCCCTCCACGCGTCAAGTCACTGCCAGCAAGGATCGTGCAGGGAGGCCCCGTGGGGGCTCCAGTCACGGGATCCACACACGAGGTACCCGTTATGGGCGTGCCGTTGGCACTAAGCTGGTTGAACAAGCTCAAAAACCCTGGATCAACCGTGCCCAATGTGTCGTTTTCCGTGAGGAACGTCTGTTGGTACGTAGCGCCAACCTTTATGTTGTGGATACCTTTGACATAAGAAACGTCGGCCCGTAGACCGGCATTCGTGAGTTTCCGGTCCTGGATGATGGTCTGAGCCTGCAAGTCCGGGGAGAAGTCCGCGAAGGGGTCGGCGCTAGAATAGTAGTTGAATTGGTCTCTCCGAACATAAGCGCCAACGTTCAATACTGCTGACGAGTTGACCACGTGTGTCCAGGACGGCGCGATGTTGAAGGTTCCGATCTTTGAGCGCTGGTCCGTCTGTCCGAGAAGAGCGCCGTTTACGGGGTTGATGGCCTGACCAGCGGTATTGCAAGTGAACCCTGCGTTGCAAGTATGAAATTGTTGATCGTACGTGTTAGGGTTTTGAAACCAGGAACGCGAATAGCCGAAGTTCAAGTGGAGTGAATCGGCGGGTGTGATCTGGTAGTCCACGCGGTCGAATGCGTTTTCTTCGTTGCCTTTATCGTGTATCACTTTGAACTCAGGCGGATCGAGGAACCGACCGCTGTTCAGCGCGTTCACGGTGATGAAGTTCCCCCACTTTTGACCGCCATAGGCGAGATTGAAGCCAACGTTCGAGGTTCCAAAGGACCCATAAGAGGCGGTTACGTCGCCATGGGCGTGGTCGAGCCCTGGCCCGAACGTGTGGTCGCTACGATGATCAGACTCGTCTTGCCTCCATATTCGGCGGGTGGTGCGCCCTGGATCACTTCCAGGGACTGGATCGAACCAATGGGAAACTGGTTGGAAAAGACCTTACTCTGCTGGTCGGTGATCGGCTGACCGTCAATCGAGAAAGAGTTTTCTGCGTGGTCACCCATGCCATGAAACAGGCCGTTCGAGTCTGCGGCAATTCCTGGTGATGCGAGGGTAACCAGTGAACTCAATGACGACGAAGCGCTTTCCAAAGGGATCTTGTCGAACAGTCCGCGATCAACATCAGTGTGAGCCGTGGGATCGTTCTCCACCAGATCTCCACCAGCCTCGACGGTTACGCTCTCAGAAGAACCGACCTTGAGGCTGATCTTGACGTCCAAGGGTACGGTGGATCGGATTTCGACGTCCTGAGAATAAGCGGCAAAACCCGTGCTGTTTACACTCAAGTGGTATGGATTGAATGGGAGGTTGGGGAAGCTGAATTTTCCCGAGTTATCGCTTGTGGTCGAACGGTCAAAGTGGCTGACCGGGTTGTGAATTTCAACAGTCGCATTTGGAACAACGGCACCCGAAGGGTCCAGAACGGTGCCGTTAATGGATGCAGAGTTGGACTGTGCGTTGGTACGAAGACCGAGTGCCAAAAAGAAGGCCACTACAAAAGTCGCATGTAGTGACTTCCGGTAAGAAGCCAGCATGAATTCCTCCGAGAAAGCTAGGTTTTGTAGAACGAACTTAATGTCGGAAGGGACGAATCGTTCTGAACCTAGACTTGGGGAGGGGGGCGAACATTAAGGGCGAACGTTGATAGCCGGTGCTTGGCGGCAACTGGCTTGAGGAGAACCTTCCAAACTGGAATAAACGTCGCCTTCGGCAGCCTAGACGGAGCTTTTGGGACAGTCGAATGAGCGGCGACACAGACGGTGCAGCGTACCGCCTCGTTTGCATCCGAATGATGATGCGTAGCGAGTGCCCATGCTGTGCAGAGTGTCAGCACGAGGCAACAGAAAGCTACGCGCTTCGAGAGCGATCGCATGTCGATGTACTGAATCTACACCGGAACAGGAATCGAAAGCAACGAGTCTTCGCTATTGGCTTCCCCGAAGCATTAATCCAATCATTTCCTGTCGTCAAAACATTTGTCTTATGTAAAGTTGAGGTTAATAGGCATTGGACACAAGACCCCGTTGGGAGTCAATCGGGGTCTGAGTTCTCGTCCGAAGTAGGCCGAAAGCCTCCATTGACATCTTGCGCCGGAGGGTTAGGATGGTTGGCGCTGACGGGGAGAAACTACGGTGACGAACATATTGCGACAAAACATTTCGACGAAGATGCTTCGGAGAAGTGCGGGGAGTGCGCTGAGGTTAGCGGTGGTGTTTGCGTTAGGGATGGTTGCGACCCGATGGGCGGAGGCGCAGACTTTCACCGTGCTCTACGCCTTCAAGGACCAAACGGATGCCGCAAATCCTTATGCCGGTATGGTCCGGGACACGGCAGGCCACCTCTATGGCACTACCTTCAACGGCGGTGGTGCCGGATGCTACGGTTACGGATGCGGTGCCGTATTTAAGCTGGATACGAGTGGCAAGGAGGTCATTCTATACAGTTTCACAGACTCGCCGGACGGAAGTGGACCCTATGCTGGGCTGGTTCGGGACGCAGAGGGTAACCTCTATGGCACCACGTTGAGTGGGGGCTCTGCCGGCCGTGGGACCGTGTTCAAAGTGGGTAAGGATGGCAGGGAAACCGTCCTGCACAGCTTCGGTGGGTCAGACGATGGGGATTCGCCCTACGCACCTTTGATCCGGGATGCGGCGGGCAATCTTTACGGGACCACGCGCGGTGGGAAACTTAATGGATATCCAACTTATGGAACGGTGTTCAAGGTTAGCAAAACTGGCAAGGAAACCGTGCTGTACAACTTTGTGTACGGCGCCGGAGCATTCCCCTACGCAGGCTTGATCCTTGACGCGGCAGACAATCTTTACGGGACCACTCCGTCGGGTGGCCCCGGAGAATGGGGAACGGTGTTCAAGTTGAGTAGGACCGGCGGTTGGACCCTGCTGCACAGCTTCTCGAATTCCGATGGGGGCGAACCCTTCGGAGGTGTGGTTCGGGACGCGAAGGGCAACCTCTATGGCACCACCGCTGTCGGCGGCTCTTCGGGTTTAGGGACGGTGTTCAAGTTGAATAGGAGTGGCAACGAGACCGTGTTGCACAACTTTGCTGGATACCCAACGGATGGGCAAAGCCCTTATAGACGTTTGGTTCGGGATGGGGCAGGCAATTTCTACGGTGCCACCTACTACGGAGGACCTTCACGATGCGGAACGGTGTTCAAGTTGACTAAGACCGGAAAAGAGACCGTGCTGTACAACTTCAGCTGCGGGGCAGACGGCGCGTTTCCCTACGGAAGTTTAGCCTTGGACGAGAAGGGCACCCTCTATGGCACAGCCTTTGGGGGTGGAAATTACAAGTGCAATGGCCAATATGGCTGCGGAACGGTGTGGAAGCTGACTCCGTAGTCACAAGACAAGAGCGTAGCAGCAGGCAGTCTCGGGAAGGCTTTCACAAACTGAGCGGGGAGCTCCAAGAAGGAGATAAAAAAAAGCCTAGAAAGAAGAACAGGAGACATTAGCGGCCTTTGACGCGTTCGTCCGCCTGATTGAGAGTCCGGGCGCTCCCAAAGCCAGTAGGCCCAAGCTGGCAGGTTCGGTGCCGGGCATTGTTAGAGCTGCATGACTCGGTTGTCCGCCGACGCCAATCCCCTCGTCCGACCCGTTGGTCTTGCCTGTAACGATGGGCTTGTTGGCGATGGTCTCGTAAGCGTAGCCGGTCAGAGTCGCGATAATTTCATACGTTTTGACTTCCACATTAAGTCTCGCCCAGCCAAAGTGAGTTTTTCCCTTGATCACGAACCATAGGCCGAGGTAGCGATTCCTGACGTCGACCCAGTGGCCACCAGGGCCCCGCGAGGTCGACCAGCCGGCCATAAGTTTGCCCCTTGACAACGGCGGTGGGGCAACGATCTTTATGCGAACGCCCGGAGGCAACGCAGACGCTAGAAAATTCGTGCCGCAGACTCCGTTTACTCTACTATAGTAGCCCCACGGAGCCACTTCCAGGGCTACCGAGGTACCGCCGACCGCAATGGATAGCCTGAAGTCGTTGATTCCATCATGGTTGATGTCAAGGCCAAACCTTTGATCCGGCAAAAGAATTGTGTTCGCCGGTGTATATACAACTCTCGCCTCGGCGTGCTGAGCTAACGCGAGCACTCCTACTCCGGCTGCAGTTGCCGCAAGGCAGTAAGCATTGAGCTGCCGGTGAGTTGACTCCGAAAGATTAGAGGGTGTCCAGCGGCGTTTCATGAAGTACTCTTCAAGACGGGCGATGTGATTCTCTCCCTTATGCGGGGGGCCTGTCAATTAGGGTCCGAGTTCTCTGCCCTCCCAGTAGGCCGGAAGTCTCTTTGCCATCTCCCTCCGGGGGGCTAGGATGGTTGGCGCACGCGGAAGGTGACTATGCCAAACTCAGCACAATGTCGTAGCTTGATTTCGGAGATTCGTCTGCGAGGAGCAGGTTTCGCACTGAGGTTAGGAGTTGTGATCGTGTTAGGAGTGGTCGCGAGTCACTCCATACAAGCGCAGACTTTCACCGTATTGCACAACTTCAAAGGGTCGCCGGACGGGGCATATCCCTACGCAGGTTTGATTGAGGATGGCAGGGGCAATCTATACGGCACCACCTCGGACGGCGGCTCTTACAACTACGGAATCGTGTTCAAGGTGGGTGCCAACGGCGCAGAGACTAGGCTGTACACCTTCGCCGGGAAGAATGACGGGGGAACTCCTTATGCAGGTTTGATCAAGGACAAGGCGGGCAATTTCTATGGCACTACTTACGGGAGTGCCGGACTCGGTCCGGGAACAGTGTTCAAGCTGAGTAAAAGTGGTACAGAGACCGTGTTGTATATCTTCAGTGGATCCCCTGACGGGGGATTTCCCTTAGCTGGACTAATCCAGGACAAAGCTGCGAATCTTTTTGGCACCACCGAGGGTGGCGGCACCTCTGGCGTCGGAACGGTTTTCGAGGTGAGTGCGACGGGCACCGAAACCGTGCTGTACAGCTTCACTGGAGGGGCGGACGGAGGATATCCCTCCGGGGGTGTGATCATGGACGCCGCGGGCGATCTTTACGGCACTACTCAGTATGGTGGCTCTCATGAAAATGAAGGAGTGGTGTACAAGCTGACCCAGACTGGGATATTGACGGTCCTACACAGCTTCGTTGGGGGCAAGACGGACGGATGCTATCCCTTCGGAACTCCGGTAATGGACAGGAACGGCAATCTATATGGGACGGCCCTCGGGTGCGGTTCGTCCCAGAACGGGATCGTGTGGAAGGTGAGCCAAGATGGCACCGAGAGCGTTCTGCACAACTTCGCTGGTGGGGCGTCCGACGGGAAATATCCTGCCGCGGGCTTGATTATGGACGCGAATGGCAGCCTCTACGGCGACACTCAGCAGGGCGGTGCTTCCGGCGACGGAACCGTGTATAAGCTGAATAAGAAAGGCGCGCTAACCTTATTGCACAGCTTCAGTAAGCCGCACGGGAAAGACCCCCAGGCAAGTTTGATTCGAGACGCGAAGGGCAATCTGTACGGCACCACGGTGGAAGGCGGCAGAGGTGGCTACGGAACGGTGTGGAAGCTGACTCCGTAGTCACGATGGCAATACAAAAGACAGTGCACCTTGAAATGGAGTGGTAACCATGAGGAGCCCGATACGAAATTGGAGCTGGATGTGGAGAATTCTGCTGCGGGTGGGAAGAACCGCGTTGATGTTAGCAGTCATTTCTGTGTTGGGAGTGGTTGCGACCCAGTCGGCCGAGGCGCAGAGACTCAAAACACTCCACGAGTTTAAGGGTTACGATGGTAAGGCACCGGACGCACCTCTGATTCGTGATCCGGAGGGAAATCTTTATGGCACCACCGCGAAGGGGGCCGCCTCCGGTGCTGGAACAGTATTCAAGGTCGATAAGTTAGGCAAGGAAACCGTACTCTACAGCTTCACTGGATACCAGGACGGGCTCGCTCCCGCAGGTCTGATCCGGGACGCGAAGGGGAATTTGTACGGTACCACGGGTGAGGGAGGGGACACTAACTGCCACTATCCGTACGGCTGTGGAGTAGTGTTCAAGCTGGAGAGGAGTGGGAAGGAGATCGTGCTGTACACGTTTCGCGAAAAAAACAAGGGCGGGGTCAATCCGCAGGCAGGGTTGGTTCGCGACACGACGGGTACTCTCTACGGCACCACTTACTCTGGCGGAGCCTTTGGTCAAGGAACTGTATTTAAGGTGGACAGGGAGGGCAGGGAATCTGTGCTGTACAGCTTCACAGGGTATCCATCGGACGGAGGTGGGCCCCAAGCAGGTTTAGTAATGGATGCGACGGGGAGTGTGTACGGTACCACGAGCGCTGGGGGAACATCCACGTGGGGCACGGTGTTCATGGTGGATCAGGCTGGCAAGGAGACCGTCCTGCATAATTTCGGTGGAGCACCAAACGATGGAGGACAGCCATCGGCAAGCTTGATCTTCGACAAGAACGGCAATCTCTATGGCACTACCCAACTGGGCGGCAGCGGAGGATGCTCCCAAGGTTGTGGCACGATCTTCAAGTTGGATACGACCGGAGCAGTGACTATTCTTTACAACTTTCCCAACCGGAATGAAGCGTGGTATCCCTCGGGCGGCGTAGTTCGGGACGCCAAAAATAACCTTTACGGCACGACTTCTTCCGGTGGTAGCCATGAACAGGGGACAGTGTTCAAGTTGAGTACAGCCGGCAGTCTGACTGTCCTGCATCGGTTCACTGGCAACGCGGACGGAGCTGTTCCCTTGGCCGGTGTGATGCGCGACGAAACCGGCACCCTCTACGGAACAACAAGCACCGGGGGCGTCTATAACTGCCAATGCGGAACGGTGTTCAAGATCACTCCGTAATCGTCACAACCGAGACAAAAAAGCGCAGCGCTGCACTGATACGATGAAAGGTTTTTCAGGGGAGAAAATTCATGTACCGCAGACAATATTCTCTCGGTTGGAGTATGGCTCTGGCGATCTTTGTGGCGACACTGATTCTGGGCAGCCGCGCTTCGGCTGGCACTGAAAAGGTGTTGTACGCATTCGCTGGCGGCGCGGACGGGAACGGTCCGTCGGGCAATGTGATCTTTGACACTGCAGGAAAGCTGTACGGCACAACATATTCAGGAGGAATTTTCAATGCAGGTATTGTGTTTGAGCTGACGCCGAGCAAGGGCGCGTGGAAAGAAAGAGTGATTCACCATTTCACCGGCGGGCGGGACGGCGGAAATCCTGCCGCCGGGTTGGTGATGGATAAGTCAGGTCACCTTTTCGGCACAACATCCCAGGGAGGAGGAGGGGGATGTTCTCTTGGATGCGGTGTCGTCTTCGAACTGGCACCCGAATCGGGCGGCAAGTGGAAGGAGAGCGTGCTTCACGTATTCCATCCCATCAAGGACGGGTACCAGCCTACTGCAAGCCTGATCTTTGATAAAGCGGGCAGTCTGTATGGCACAACGTCCCACGGCGGTGGCTACAACTCAGGCTCTGTTTTCAAACTCTCGCCCACGCGACCTGGACTCTGGAAATTGGCAGTGATTGATATATTCAACGGGGGCTGGAATGGGGCCGCACCTGAGGACGGGTTGATTTTCGATGGCCGAGGCAATCTGTATGCCACCACGGCCTTCGGCGGAGAATGCAACGTGTCCGGCGGCTGCGGAGTCGTTTTCGAATTGCAGCATCTCTCGGACGGAAAATGGAAAGAAGTGGTCGAGCACGACTTCCAAGACGACGGCACTGACGGGTACTGGCCCTACGGCGGCCTAGTCTTCGGTGCATCAGGAGCCCTCTATGGGACAACAATCATCGGAGGTGCTGCGTGTGGCTACTACGTTTGCGGTACGGTATATGAAGTGGCACAAGATGTTAAAGGCATCCCGCATGAAAGCGTCATCCATAACTTCATCGGCGGATCCACGGACGGGCGCTATCCCCAAGACGGTTTGATCGTAGATAGCGCAGGCGACCTCTTCGGCACTGCGTGGATAGGGCCGGGAGACGGCCCAGGGATGGTATTCGAGCTGACGCCGACCTCAGGCAATGCCTGGACCGAAACTATTCTGTACAGCTTCACCGGCGGGGCGGACGGCGGAAATCCTATCGCGGGCCTCACGCTCGACGCGTCCGGGAACCTCTTTGGCACAACGTCCATCGGAGGAGGGGGCAAGTGCAACGGCGTGGAGGGACCTGGCTGCGGCGTCGTATTTGAGGTCACACCTTAATGACAATGACACTGGCAAGAGCGCAGCAATGGAGTTAGCTTGAGCAGAAAGGGACCATGACGAACCCAAAGCGATGTCGGGGCTCTATTTCGGGGATAAGCTTGCAAGCCGCACATGCAGCGCTGGCATTAGTCGTGCTTGTGGTAGCGATAGTCGCCACCCAACCGGCGGAGGCGCAGACTTTCACTGTACTTCACAGCTTCACTGGATACACCGGATACCCAACGGATGGGGCACGTCCCGAGGCAGTTCTGGTCCAAGACGCGGCAGGTAATCTTTACGGAACCACGTACTCCGGCGGCACGCACAACGAGGGAACGGTCTTTGAAGTGAGCGCGACCGGCAAAGAGACTCTGCTCCACAGCTTTGGCTACTCGGACGGCGCATTTCCCTACGCCGGTTTGATCCGGGATGGAGCGGGCAACCTTTACGGTACCACGTACTATGGCGGCTCTTCTGGGTATGGAATTGTGTTCAAGCTGAGCAAGACCGGCAAGGAGACAGTGCTGCACAACTTCACTGGTTCGTCATCACACGATGGAGCATATCCCCGCGCAGGCGTCATCCTCGACGCACAGGGAAATCTCTGCGGCACCACGTACCAGGGCGGCCTTGGCTACGGAACCGTCTTCAAGGTGAGCAAGGCTGGCAAGGAGACGGTCCTGCACAGCTTCGCAGGGGGACCCTCGGACGGGGAGTTCCCCTACGGAGGTTTAGTCCAGGACGCCGCCGGGAATTTGTACGGTACCACGTACTACGGCGGTAATTACGAGAACGGAACGGTGTTCAAGGCTAATGAGTCAGGGGTGACGGTGCTGTACAACTTCACAGGATCGCCGGACGGGCAATGGCCGTATGGAGGATTGATTCGAGATCGGGCTGGCGACCTTTACGGCACAACTTACAAAGGCGGCACTTACGACGAGGGAACAGTGTTCGAATTGAGCAAGGCAGGCAAGGAGACAGTGCTGCACAGCTTCACCTACTCGGACGGAGCATTTCCCTACGCAGGTTTGATTCGGGACACGGCAGGGAATTTCTACGGCACCACCTCTAAGGGAGGCTCTTTTGCGATTGGAACAGTGTTCGAGCTGAGTGGAAGTGGCAAGGAAACCGTACTCTACAACTTCGTCCCGGGCGGGCCTGGGGAATATCCCATTGGCGGGGTAATCAGGGACGCTCAAGGTAATCTCTATGGCACCACCTCGAAGAGCACCAACGGCGACTACGGAACGGTGTGGAAGCTGACCCCTTAGTCGCGAGGGCTCCAAGAAGGTATTCCTTTCAGGAGGGCGAAATGATCAGATTTCGGTCTTTGCGCATCAGTAATTTAGGGAGGCTGAAAAACAGACCCTTTCTTGAGGGCGCCCACAGTGACTGGAAAGAAATGGGCTTATCAAGAGCTACGGGTGATTTCCGTGGTGGTTCGTAATGTCGAAGAACCTGGCGGAGAGAGTGGGATTCAAACGCCGCGATTTGGCGTATGTCACCTGCCTGCAACAAGATACCGCTGAAGCCCGCGCAAACACTGCCTGTTTGAACTAATCTAACTTCCGACCGAGATATCAATTGATATCATCCGTAGCATCGTTTGAGCCCTGTTTTGGACACCATAGACACCAAGATAGACGGCATTATGGCGGCATCTGGTCCTTCGTCCTTCACCCGGCTGCACGTTCGAAGTTCCGCCAGCCACGCAGGTCCTCGTGCCATCATTCCTACCAGTAGGCAAGATTTCTTCGTTCTCACTCCCATGCCCATTTGACAAAGCGAACGATGCCAATTCCCGCAAGAAGTATTCCCGCCCACGCGCTTACAAATGCGATGATTAAAGCCAGCGTGGCACGTGCGCCAAGTCCGCCCGAAAAGGCGCGTGCAACCGCAAATACAGATGCGGCAACAGCCGCACACAGTAACCATCCCCACCAAGGAAGGTAAGACGGAAACGACATATTTCTTGCTTAAATCCTTGGCTGGCCGTTCGCCATGCCGCGTGCCACGAATTCTACCACCAAGAGCAGGCAGTTCTGCGCCGACAACGTCGGGAAAGCAGAATTTCGCGCATTCGGCGTGACAGGTTTGCGGGCCGTGGTTCATAGTAATGGGCAGCGAAGGAGATTCTAGACCATGCTCACAAGTGACGGGATACCAATGACGCCGAAACAGGAAAAGGAAGCAGCCCTTGTCAAGAGGCTTGCCGAAAAGTACGGTTGGGAAATCGAATCAATACACCGCTTGCATAACAGCCTTGCGTTGGAGTACAAGCTACGAACCAAGGAATCACGCCCAGACAGCGAAAGGAATTACTGCATTGTTCGGGGTTTTGATACGCTGTCGTTGTCGGACCGGCACTTGGAAGCGTACCTCGAACCACAGTTGCAGAACTGCAAGGAGGACGTAGCGCATGGTCGTCACAAATGATGAAGCGGCTCAGACGTATCGCAGCCTCGTAGTGCTTGTGTATCTTGGGGCTTACGTTTGGGCGATTGCCGTCAGTGGTACGCGATGGGCGACTCTGAAATGGGTGTTTCTAAGCCTTGTAGCCACGGGGCTACTGCTGGCGAGCGCAACTGTGATGTTAGAAGCTATCACCAAGAATGAGTTTATGGGTATGGTGATGGCCGACCTCTTTACCATTTCTTCGCTGATTGTTCCTGCCATTGTTGGTGTACTCCATGCACGACGACATCGACGCAAACCACAGCCGAACGCTGATTCATGAAGGAAGGGGTTCACTTGCCAGCGTTCAGGTGCTCTGCAAATTCGCTTGACGATGGTATCCTTGTGCCCGTCGGGATAGCTTTCAAATGCCAGTTGCAGAGAACTGGATGCCAAATGCGAATTTCCCAACTAGAGGGCAATGGCTTTCAGGTCGCCTCTTTGTATCCGACATGAATCGGGCGAAGACTCGGCTCGTCATCGACTGGCTGCGGAAACAACGACGCTGAGTGTTCGGGCCGTGGGAGGGACGAGCAAAATGGAGGTTGGTCGCTACTTTCAACCGCGCTGAATCATCCAACCTCGCGGGGTTATCCGATGAATTTCGCCAGCATCCACGATATCCGCCGCACCGGTTTTGATGGCTTCGTTACGGTCTCTGCTCTTCAAGCATCAAAGTGTTGCGAAGTGCCGAACAAGCCCGGTGTTTATCTCATCTTAAGACCAAACTCCCTACATCCAGAATTTCTGAACGAGAGTGTTGGCGGACATTTCAAGGGGAACAACCCCACCGTTACGGCCCGCACGCTTGAGGGCAGGTGGATCGAAAACACGCCCGTTCTGTACATCGGCAAAGCGGGACCGCGAACCACAACTCTTAGAAGTCGCCTGTGGCAGTATTTGCGTTTCGGTCAAGCGCAGAGAGTTGGGCATTGGGGCGGAAGATATATCTGGCAGCTACGGGAGTCGTGCGGCCTGCTCGTGTGTTGGAAAGTCACGACACTCGATTCTCCGAGAGTGATAGAGAAGGTTCTCATGAATGAATTCGAGCAGGCGCATAGCAAACTACCGTTTGCAAATCTCTCCCATTGAGACCACGGTGTCCGCCCATCAGTTGCACGCGCAAGTACGTTTACATACGGAGATAGTTCGCGGGCTGAAGGAGGCAGTAATGGTCAGTGCAATGGTGAATCTAACAAAAGATGCAATTAAAATTTTCCTCGATGAACTTCGCACGCGCATTCTGGATAAGACGGAAGACAAAACGGAAGTGAAAGACGTTCTCAGCAAACACCCACTTTTCGCGTATAAGCAGTTGGAGTCAGCGTTTATAGATCAGATCGTGATGGGATGCCTGAGCGAACATGTGAAGAAATATCTTGCCACAACACCAATTTCGAACAGCAAATTGCCATGTGATCTGATATTAGCTGAATCGTCTCAAGCCAAGAACACCAAACTTGCATGTGGAACACCAGTATGGACACAGGGACATCCATTCAATAAAGCGGTGGAGTCGAGTCGAATCAATCTTTATAAACGATGGAGTGGAAGCGACACAAAACAACGAAAAACAGTGTTTGCTGCTGTGTGTCCCGATATCGCTCTGCTTGCGCCTTTCAGAGTCATCTTCGAGTGCAAGTATTTCAATCAACCGGGAAATCAAATTGCCACTTCGCAACTGGTTAGCGGCCTGTACCAGACGTTTTTTATCAAGCGATGCCCGCGAAACCTCCGGGAACCGCAGGGCTGAAATACGGATGGGATTACGAATACGCCTGCTTCCTTGACGTCGACGGTCGGTCAGGTCGTTGTGGAATTTATCTTCTCCATATCGAAAAGTTAAAGATGCGATCTGAACTTAGGTTGTACAGAGAGCATGAGGGGCTGGCCGAAACTGAGGGGTTCACCCAAATCACAGCGTGGCGAAATTCGGGGGAACGCTTGGTGTCGGTCTAATTCCGTGTTGCAAACTGCGTGAAGTTCGTGACGGCGAAATAAAGTTTAGGTCGACACGGAACGCTTCCTGGGCGAAACTCCCCCCGCCGCCCCGGTACCACCGTACGCGTTCTGGAGACGGTTTTCTGCGAGATCAGACCTTCGCTGGTGCAGGAGACATCTGTGTTAGAGCAGCCTTCGTCTTCTATCTCGAAAATACTTCGACAGATCATGAACGAGCAGCCTGCTGGCAGTTGGGTCGCAGCGTCTCTCGACCGAAAATCCGTGGTGGGTGTGGGGCCGACGCATGACCCAGCGAAACTGGTGGCGATGGCGCACGGCGAACTCGAAGTAATTCTGCTTAGGTGCAAAACGCCTGATTCAACAGTATGTGGATCGCTCTAACAACGTCCGGTTGCACAGTGCGATCGGCTACGTGACACCGAAGGACATGCTTGCAGGCCGACAGGTCGAGATTCACACTGAGCGCGACCGCAAGCTGGAAGCCGCCAGACAGCAACGTCAGCGTCGCCGCCAGTAAGCTGCGTGAAGAGCGAAAGGGCCAGCCACCGCGACGTCGGATAGCCGTGAAGTGCCGGTGCCGGATTGCCGACAATCCGATTGTGGGCCGCCTTCGTAAGCCTAAGACACTCCCGCTGTGCTAGCCTGCTCCTTCCATCGTTGTTCGTTCACGCCCATCACGACCAGCCACAGGGCTAGCAATAGTTCAGCCATGCCTATCACGAAAACGTAGGGTTCCACACGGGCCGCGATTGCAGGGGACAGGAACTCCGCAAAATTGTTGATCTGGTAGTAGAAGCCCGAAATCGCCAGCAGCACGCCTAGAATTCGAGGCAGGAAGGTTGACCGGAAAATCAGGTATCCGGTCAGGAGGTTCCAGAATCCGAAAGGTACCATGCTGATGGCGTATCCATAATCATAAAAGTTGAGAAACATGAGCGCCTGCGCTTGCGACTGGGCCACGTTGACTGCACTTGAGGAGCGAGCGCCTTCCAGGACGGCCAAAGGGGCCAGCAGAAAAACGCCGATAGAAAGTTGAATGGCCTCCCCGACCAAGTTTGAGACTGCTGCAAGCAAAGAGAGGCGCCTGCTCACCGGCCTAAACAAGTCATATAGGAGAAGCGTATAAATAATAAATGCAACGCAGGAGATGACATCGGCGACAAAGCCCAAGCGATATAGCAGCTCGTGCGCCAGGATGTTGTGCGCGGTAGCCGCTGCATCGCTATCCACAACCAGCCTGCTGCGAACCCAGATCGCGAATCCTTCAGTTGTTCCGATCCAAGCAAAGACACCCGCCATCCTGGCCTGGAAACGTGGCGATGTTTTGACGGTCGGATCTGTCATTTTGGATCCCCTACAATTAGGACCCGAACGTCACTCGACGAGTTTGCTCCAAGGGATGCGTCTCCCAGCCGAGTCATCTGTAGTAGCCCTTCTTCGTTCGTACCAGCATCCGGCCTTCGCGCTTCTGCACCTCCGGGATGATTAGGACTTTCAGCTCGCAAAACTTGTCTTTCGGCTGCTTGACTGATGGATAGTAGCCGAGGGTGTAGCGGGTACGAATCTGGTCGATGAGCTGTGCCAGCTTGGCGCTGACATCTTCCTTCCTGGACGTCATCACATCACCGCCCGTGCGTTCCGCATATTTGTAAACATTGCCCGGAGAATTGTGCATCCGCAGTGGAGCGAACATAGGATTCTTGCTGAAAGTCGCAATGAAAAAATCGGAAATAGCGCTCCGCTCCAGCAGGGTAGAAATCACCGTGCCGGTTTCAAACGCCTCGCGGAGCGCGTCCTTCTCACCATGCTCGTGATCAGAAGGAATGTTTGGCACGTTGTCAGTAAGCCAAATGATCGTTCTCCGGCTTTTCGGATTTTTTGCCTTGCCTAGTTGCGCCGAGGCCTGAAAGATCGCCTCATTGAAGAAAGCTGCGTCGCCGCTTTCCATGTCGCTGGCTTTTTTAATGGCTGCGACTGCCTTCTCGCGGTCAGTGGTGAAATCCTGCAAAAGTTGCGTGGATGCTGCGTACACCATAATCGCAACTTCGTCTTCCGGCTTGAGGTGATTTAACGCTTCCAGCGCTCCCGCGGCCAGGGGCTTAAGCACCGGCTGAACGCTAAAAGTGAGATCAAATAACAGCACAACGGAGAGGGGTAGCTGGTTCTGGCTGAGCTGGGAAATCTGTTGCCGTACTCCGTCCTCGTAGAGCTGAAAATCATCTTTCGTCAGCGAACCGACTGTACGGCCAGTCTTCTTCTGCAATACTTGCACGTCCAGCTGAACCAGTTCGACGTTAACTCGAATCGTCGGATCGTCCTCGGCAATTTGTTGGCCCTGCATTCTGCATAGGAAAGCGGTTGGCAGAACAGCCGCTAACAGAAGCGCTCTCAGCGAAACTCGCATGGTCTTGCTCATTCTCTTCTTTCTCAGTTAGCGATCTAAATATACGTAGAGCCGCGCCCGAAAGTTGCACTTTGTTTTGAGGGTAGGCTTGCTTGGTGGCCAGCGGCCGTTAACAGAGCATTGCACTTAATTAGGGCCTTCGGCTGGCTGCACGGCGGCAGCGGGTAAAGCCCGTGAACAGCCGATCTCTTCTCGGTTTGAAAGCCATCATGGACGGTTGACGAGCAAACCGGCAGTTGAGAACAGCAATGGCGCGGCGGAGCTACAATGAACCTGCCAGGTGAAACGGAGGCGGGCTCTGCAGGGATGCAACCATGCTGAGGGATAATCTGGCGGGCTCATCGAGCCGATGTCTCGCAGCGCGGGAGACCCTTCTCTCGCGCTGCACACTGCGATCAGACAGAGTCGTCGGACGATAGACCCTCATGCCTTTAAAATCCCCCGTCCCGCAGGGGCGGAATCTACCCTAACGGAGAACGTCGCTTCTCCATTTCACGCTGAGCCAAGACACGACCTCAACCTCGATGTGTCCAAGCCGCACGCAACACTGTTAGGCACAGAAAACGGCAGTGGGAAATGATTAAGATTGTCTGGCTTTTCGACAACCTCCTCGGAGCACAATTGCGGATCTCCGCAACCGGGCGGCCACGACGTGTTGCCTCGTGGATAAAAAAAGGAAAACCTGCCGCGCGGTTAAGCCCTCAATACTATGAGCTAATTGGAGTCCAGGCGCATTGAAAGAGCTTTACCTTTTGTTTTCAAACATTTCTCCGTTTACCGGTGAGACCCGCGCTCTGGCGACTTCAATCTGTAACGACTTGGCACGGTCACGTCGTTTTCGGCAACCGTGCCGACTACTTCGGCACGCTTGCTAAAGGGACTCGTGCGGGTCGAGGGCGAAACTTGCAAATCGGTCCCACGCTTCGCCGCTGCCCTGGGCTTCCGTGGTTCAGGGCGTCAGCTCGAAAACCAGCCCGCAACCCACGCCGGCTCCGTAAGGACAGGAAAGATCGCCGCCCCAAAGGGTTGTGCCATATAGATTGCCGGTGCTGTCCCCTACGATGCTTCCGGGCAATGAACCCTTCGATCCTCCTTTGAACGTGTACAAGACCGACTCTTTGCCATTTGGAGTCACCTTGAACGCCACGCCGCAGCCGCCTCTACAGCTACCGCCGCCCCAATACGTGGTTCCGTAGATGGTGCCATCCGCGCTAGCCTTCAACCGGCCGCCGCCGTCCCCGTCGAAAAAATGGAAAGGGAAGAGCACGGAGAAGACTCCCGCGGTGTTGACCTCAAAAACGGTTCCGCATCCTGGGATGTAAGGAGGTGATTGGTAGCATGCCCCCTTCTCGTATCCGTATGACAATGTGGTGCCGAAAAGATTTCCCGTTTTGTCCATGACCAAGCCCCCGGCGGGATTACCTCCATCAGACTCTCCTTTGAAACTGTACAGCACCGTCTCGTTGCTATTCGTGTCCAGCTTGAACACAGTTCCATAACCGTAAGCGCCACCATCGCGGCTCGTGCCATAAAGATTTCCGCTGCTATCTCTAATCACTCCGTTCGGAAAGGCCCCGTCACCAAAAACATACAGCACTTTCAAGTCGCCGGAGTTGGTCAGCTCAAATACTTCGGTAGGGGTGGCGTCGGTGGTGCCGTAAAAGTTTCCTTGGTCGTCCATGATCAGGGTGTTAGGGTTACGTCCATCCGATCCGCCGGTGAAACTGTACAGAAGCGTGAAGCCGCCCCCTGGGGTCAGCTTGAATATCACCCCGCACCCGCCGTCCTGGCACGCTGAGTTGCCGCCTGCCCCGATGCCGTAGAGATTTCCGTTACTGTCCCGGATTAAGGTAGTGGGCCAAGCCCCATCCCTAAAATGGAAGGTATGCAACACGCTGAATTTCCCCCGAGCACTTATCTTGAATAGAACTCCACAGCCATTGCTGAAATAACCAGAACCACATTGGCCGACTAGACTGCCGCCAAAAGCCGTGCTTCCATAAAGATCTCCCTTCGCATCCTGGAGAAGTACCTCTGGCAAAAATCCGTCGCTTTTGCCGGTGAATGCGTGCAGCACCTTTTCTTTGTAACTGGCTGCTTTATTGGGTTGGATTTGTGCTTGGGTAAGAACGGCCAAAATGCATACAGCCGCAACGGCTGCCAATAGGCGAAGCGACTTACTCATAACTATTCCTCCTGACAGGAGCCCGACCCTCGGGAGAAGACAAAAACAACGGTCTAAACCTAGACCTAGCTGGCGCGCAAATTTGAGGGTCCCACATCTGAATTGGTTGCCTGTCTTCTCGGAACGAAGCCCGCTCATTGAAAGGTTCGTGAGCAACTTTTCGCCTACATGAACTTGCATGGTTGACATAGACAAGTCAATTTCAGCTTGAAAATTTGCCTTTCCGATGTGAGTGACATTCTCAGGGTGGGGCAGACATTAAGCCTTCGTTGGGTAGTCAGTAGTAAAGACAAAGAGCCGAGCCACCGCGTGGACGCGGCTTTCTTCTTCAGGCTTTTTCCAAATGGAACGTGAAGTTCCATAAGCTGAAACCAGTCGCTGTTTCATCTCGGCCCAAACACATAGGCTGTTCCTTGCGCCGTTGACCCCACGGTTTGCAGGATTGCTCCAGCTACGAATGTATTGCGGCTGGCAGCGACACAAAAGCCAAACTCGGCACCCGCAACCCCGTCCGAGGCAGTGAACTTCTTAGTGTATCGGGATGTCGTTTTCCAGCCGCTGGCAGGCTTAACGAATTGGTATACAGCGCCCTGTTGCGAGTTTGAGCCAATCTTAGCAGCGGGCGACCCGAGGAAGATGGTGTTCGCATTGATCGAAATGCCCGAACTGAAGCTATCGTTTGCCTTACCGTCCGCTGCGGTGAGTTTTGCCGTCTGCGTTGCGTTGGCCCAGCCGCCCGCCGGCTTCACGAATACGTAAGCCGCCCCCTGGGACGCATGTGAATGCACCGTCGCGTTGTAGGCACCGGCCACGATCGTATTACCGCTGATGTCGAGGGTCGATCCGAGTAAGGCGTCGGTAGCGCCGTCTGATGCTGTCAGCTTGGCGTTTTGAGTTCCGGTCACCCACCCCAAGTTGCTATAGATGGTGACATGCGACGGCGGCGCGTTGGTATCGACAGGGTGGATGAGTGGAGACGCTGCCGACACGGCTCTTTGTGGAGTACGATCAGCAGGATTCGCGGCCAGAGACACTCCGCAGGCGATGGATAGCACCGCCAAACGGAATAGTATGCGTGTAAATCCTTGCTTTATCACGATCTCCTCCGTTTCTTGAGTATTGAACTTGACTTCTTCGAAACCCAGATCTGAGGCTGGATTGACTGCCAGGGTCATCAACTTCGATAGTGACAACTCCCGTGCTGACGTTACATTACTCCATGGAAACCAGAATCTCCTTTTTTGCTTCAAAACCGCACCAATCATTACCCCCGTCCCGCTCTTCGTTCAATGAGCACGAAAGGGGCTCTTCTACCTAGATAATTCTGTTCTTCTAAACTAACTATTTTTCGTGGAATCGCGTAAAAAGAGAAAACCCTGTTTGCGTGGAAAATCGGAAGATGCGTACATGAGGTTCGGACGGGGAGCCTAAAACATCAGCGGAATTAGTGGGCGACAGGTCTAAACACGTGAGGGTTTGGGTTTTTTCCGCTCAGTCATGGACTCCAATTCGGCCATGATCGCCCGCAATCTCTGCTCGCGCCTCGCATGATTGTTTGTCGCCGTAAAGTGCGGCTTGGGCGTTTGCAAGTACGCCAGATTTAGCCTGTGGATCTCGGCCATTTCCCGCGTCAGCGATTCGAGTCGTTCTTGGATGCTCCCATCCCTGAATCAAGATTATCCCGAATGGACCTCTCCCTTCTATCTACGGTGAAACGTCCACTAACTCCTTTCGCCGCCAGGTCGACAGCCCAGGTGCTCGCGCCATTGGTTAGTTTGCTTCGACGACGATCGACGTATCTCCAAGCCACCAGTTGGTAGCGCCGTTATTAAGATCAACAAGCACCTGAACTGCGTGCGAACCGGTCTTTGGTAGGGTGATCAGAGACTGACGCACCGCGCCGATCCATTCATAGTTAGTTGTACTCGTGGCCGTGCAAAAGCCAAAATCGGTGCCATTTTTCGGGTTGGCTTCGACTCCATCGACCAAAATGGTGACGCTGACCCAGGATTGTGGGGGTCCGAGAACCGCGCATTCGGCGTTGTAGGTGATCTTTATAAGGCGGTTTTTGAGGGATGTGCTGAATGTCAGCGATGTTGCGCCGGCATCATCAAGTGCCTTAAAGAAGTGAGTGTTGGTTCCGTTATCGTTGGCTGTACGCGTTGCAAAGGCCTTCAACGACTCTGCGGAAGCGGTAGCCCCCAACGCTGCCAACAAGGCGAGCATGGAAATGACTACGGTCAAGCTCTTCGTCGAAAAGACTTTCATAGGTTCGCTCCTCGGTCGTTTGTAAAGGATATTCTGTCGCGTCGTTTCATACTATTATTTGGCCCCTCTTGCAAGCGCACCCAGCGTGCCAGTTTCCGGGGTAGCCTCATCTCCTCCCTTCGTCTTTCCTGTGATGATGGGCTTGTTTGCAACCGTCTCGTAAGCATAGCCAGTGAGCGTGGCTGCGATAACCGTATTCTTATCGGTGACAGTGAGTCGTGCCCAACCGTAATGGGTTTTGCCCTTGATCTCGAACTTAAAACCAAGGTAACGGTTGGTGACGTTGAGCCACTGGCCGACATAGCCCATGTTGTCACTGGCCATCAATTGACCTGAAAATGGTTGCTTCGGCCCAACCAATGCCCCGCGCTTAAGTGCGTACGCAGAGGGTATGCTCAGAAATCCTTTCTTCCCTTCGACTGCGTTACCTCCCGCTGGAATCGCAGAAAGACGGCCATAGCAATAGTCCGTATTACACCCGTACGTGTCTACCAAAGTGATGTCAGTTATTTTGTCGTGGTTGAGGTCCAGTTTATAGCGGCCATTCTTCCCAATGACGTGGTGGGTCGGGGTGTAAACGATCCTCCCTTCAGCCGGTTGCGAGAGGGCAAGCAAGCCCACCCCGGCCGTACTAGCTGCAAGTGCATACATGTTCAGGTGCTGATGAATCGATTCGGAAAGTTTCGAGGGATTCCTGGGACGTTTCATGAAGTCCTCCTCTAGGCGGGCGGATTCATTTTGGCCCTGTCTGAGCGGAGTGTCAATCGGGGCCAAGTTCTCGTCCGAAGTGGGCCGAAAGTCTCTTGGCCATCTAGCGACAGAGGGATAGGATGGTTGACGTTAACAAGGAGAAATTACGGTGGCTGAAACATCACAACAAGGCATTTCGAAGATGCGCCTGGGAGCGGCAAATGCCGCATTGGCGTTAGCAATTTTGTTTATACCTGGGGCGGCTGCAATCCAATCGGCGCAAGGGCAGACTTTCACCGTTCTTCATAACTTCTTCGGGTCGCCCAAAGACGGAGGAGGTCCCTACGCGGGTTTGGTTCAGGACGCTGCCGGGAATCTGTATGGCACAACCGAATACGGCGGCACAGGCCCTGGAACGGTGTTCAAGGTGAGTCAGGCTGGCAAGGAGACCTTACCTCTCAAGTTCACCGGGACTCGCACAGGGACGCATCCATATGCACAATTGATCCGGGACGCAGCGGGCAATTTGTATGGGACCACGTACTTCGGAGGCGATTTATCGTGCGGCTTCCACGGAAATGCGTGCGGTACGGTGTTTAAGCTGAGTAAAACCGGGAAGGAAACTGTGCTGTACAAATTTACTGGGGGCACGACAGACGGGTGCAATCCTCAAGGTGGGTTGGTTCGGGACAAGGCGGGGAATCTTTACGGCACGACTTATGGATGCGGCGCTGCCGGGTTGGGAACGGTGTTTAAGCTGGACACGGCGGGCAAGGAGACGGTCCTGCACAACTTTTCTGGCGAACCGACTGACGGGGCAAACCCCCAGTTCACGAGCTTGCTCTTGGACGCAAAGGGTAATCTCTACGGCGTAACCCCGATTGGCGGCTCGGTAAATAATTGCAACAACGGGTGCGGAACTTTATACGAACTAAGTCATAGCGGGACATGGACCGTGCTACACAACTTTGCCGGTTTCCCGACGGACGGCTGCACTCCCTACGGTACACCGGCTCTGGACAAGAATAGCAATGTCTATGGCAGCACGTTTCGGTGCGGTTCCGGCTCCGGCAGTGTGGGAACGGTGTGGAAGGTGAGTCAGAATGGTACCGAGACCGTGTTGCACAACTTCCCTCCGGATGGGTCGGAGGGATGCAACATCTACGCGGGCGTGATTATGGATGCGACGGGCAACCTCTATGGCGACACCTCGGCGTGCGGCACTCACTACGGTGCGGGAACAGTTTATGAACTGAGTAAGACCGGCACGCTAACGGTGTTGCACACCTTCACCATTTCGGATGGCCAAACTCCGTCCGGGAATTTGATTCGAGACGCAAAAGGCGACCTGTATGGCACTACATACCAGGGCGGCAATGGTGGCAACGGAACAGTGTGGAAGCTGACTCCGTAGTCACGGACTGACCATTCGCTGTTGACGGGCGCTCGGCGCAGCATCAATAATGGGGTTGCCCGTTTGGA
>Ga0207141_10099_pt1 | contig 28336 bp, 21 predicted proteins | sample Alteio_BWMinHeat_5_FD_153553 | JGI IMG/M metagenome (GOLD analysis project Ga0207141, IMG submission 153553) | Enriched cells from forest soil in Barre Woods Harvard Forest LTER site, Petersham, Massachusetts, United States -... | ecosystem: Environmental > Terrestrial > Soil > Temperate forest >... | reverse complement strand
TTCCTCGACCAACTGGAAATCCTGTTCATCGGGATAGCCTAGAATCGCGGAAAGTCCGGCGAGCGACGCCTGGTAGTTATTGCGCGCTTCGAGGAGCAGGAGTTTTCCGCGAGCGAGATCCACGCGAGCGAAACTGAGGTCGAGATCGGACTTCAGCTTGGCATCAGTGAGGGCCTTGATCTTGTCGACGAAAAGTTGACGCGAATCGACGGTTTGTTGCGCGACGACAACGAGAGCTTTTGTTTCGAGGACATTGTAAAAAGCCTGATCGACAGCGAGGGTGATTTGGGCAGTAGTAGCCGCGGCGTTTTGGTCCTCGGCTTTGGCCTGAGATTGGGAGCTGGAGAGCAGATTCGTGGAGCGGCCAAAGTCGGTGATCAATTGGCCAACGGTGGCGCCGGCAGCGGCGCGCGGGAAAACGATGGGATTGTTCAGGGCACCGGCGGAGACGCGGCTGCCAGGATTGGAGTCCACCGCGGTGACACTGAGGTAGGCGTTGGGGAGCAGCGCCGAGCGAGCCTCCCGGACATATTGATGCGCGACCAGGGCGCGCAATTTCCCGATGGTGATTTGTGGATTGTTTTTCAGGGCGAGGGCTTCGGCTTGGGCGAGAGTCAGTTCCCTGCCGGTGGAAGCGGGCCGAGCGGAAGACGGAGGAGCCGCCTGGTTCGTGGGCATCTGCGCAAGAAGCGGCCCGCAGAACAAAATGGAAAGCACGCCGGAAGCAAGAATAGTACGCATCACGCTTGGGCCTCCTGGGGATGGCCTTCTTTCCCGCGGTGCACGATGAGGTAAGCCGCAGGGACTAGGTAGACCGTCACGACGACAGAAACAAGCAAGCCACCGATGATGGCGCGGGCCAGCGGGGCATATTGTTCGCTGCCAGGCTCGGTGCCTAGGGCCATGGGGATCAAGCCGAGAAGGGTTGCAAGCGAAGTCATCAAGATGGGGCGAAGACGCAATCGAGCGGCGGTGGAAACGGCTTCCTTCAGCGGTTTGCCATCGTGGTGGAGATGACGGGCGAATTCGACGATCAAGATGCTATTGGAGACGACGATGCCAACCATCATGACCAGTCCCATGAGGGACATGACGTTCAAGGTGGTGCCGGTGGCAAGCAAGAACAGGAGCACGCCGGCGAGGCCCGGAGGTATGGCCAAGAGGATGATGAAGGGATCTTTCCAAGAAGCGAACTGTGCGACCAAGACGAGGTAGACAAGTACGACGGAGAGGATCAAGCCGATTCCGAAGCTCTTGAAGGATGCACGCATGCCCTGTACCGAGCCACGAAGGTTGACGCGAACGCCTTCCGGCAATTGAATGTCCTTGATAATTTTATCCACTTGAGAAGTCAGCCGGCCGAGGTCCTCGCTTTTCGGAGACACGTAGACGTCGATTACGCGAAACAACTGGTAGTGGTCCACTTCGGTGGGGGACGGAATGGCGCTGACTTTCACGACGCTATCCAACGAGGTGGGTTCGGCACTTTTCGCGCCGCGCAGAGGAATCTGCTTCAGATCACTCATGGTCTTGACCTGGCCTTCCGGATACTGGACGGTGAGCATGTAAGGATTGCCGCTGTTCGGATCGATCCAGTAATTGGGGGCGATCATGCCGTTGGAAGTGAGGGCGGTGATGACGTTGTCGACGATTTCTTTTTGGGAGAGACCGAGGAGACTGGCTTTGCCACGGTCCACATCGAGCTGCAAGGCGGGATAGTCGATGTCCTGGGGAATGAGCACGTCGCTGACGCTGCCAAGTTCGCGAACGGGCGCGGCGATTTTAGCCGCGGTGGCGTAAACGCTCGCGAGATTGTTACCGCTGACTTGTATGTCGATGGGCGCGGGCAAGCCGAGATTAATCACCGCATCGACTAGCCCGCCGGACTGAAAGTAAGTACTGAGCTGAGGGAGTTGCCGGCTGAGCTGCCGTCGCACGCGGCGCATGTACTCGTAGCTTCCGAGCTTGTGGCCCTCCTTGAGGCTCACCTGCACGAAAGCGGTGTGCGGCGCGGAGTTGGGTGTGTAAATCGCGGAAAAATCCGTGGTGATACCGATGTTGGAGACGATAATTTGGAGTTCGTTGTCCGGGACCACCTCGTGGATGATCTGCTCGACCTGTTTCACATAGTTTTCGGTTAACTCGACGCGGGTACCGGAGGGAGCTTTCAAGTTGATCACGAACTGGCCGGGATCGGTTCTAGGGAAGAAGGAGACCCCGAGGAAAGGAAAGAGAGAAAGGGATAGCAGGGAGACGCCGGCGAGGCCAACAACGGTGTTGGCCGGTTTCAAAAGCGAGGTTGCTAAGGTGCGGTCGTATTTCTGGACCATCCTCTCGAAGTACAGGTTGAACCTCTTGACGATCCAATTGTGACGCAAGGTAGCGTCTTCCCCCACTTCTTCATCCGCCTCATTCTTTTTGATGAGCTTCGCACAATAGAGCGGCACGACGGTCATGGCGACAAAATAGGAAGCGAAGAGGGAAAGAATGACGGCCGAAGCGAGAGCCATGAAAAGGAAACGGCTGACGCCGTAGAGAAATACTACGGGAAAGAAAACGATGGCGGTGGTGATGGTGGCGGCCAGCACGGCCAGAGCGACTTCCTGTCCGCCCTTATCCGCGGCGACCTCCGGAGATTCGCCCATCTCGAGATGGCGGAAGATATTTTCGAGGACGATGACGGAATTGTCGATCAAACGCGAGAAAGCCAGCGCGAGTCCTCCCAACACCATGGTGTTCACGGTACCGCCGCCAGCGCTGATAGCAAGAAACGCAGCAAGCGCGGAGAGTGGGATCGAGAGGAAAACGGCGAGGGTGGCGCGCAGACTGCCGAGGAAAAGAAGAACCATCACACCGGTCAGGATCAGTCCGATAGAGCCCTCGCGGAGCAGATTGGAGATGGCCGTTTTGACAAAGAGGGACTGGTCAAAGACGACGCGAGTGACTAACTGCTTGGGAATATCGACGAGGTGACGGAGGGCATCCTTGATGCCATCGACTACAGCGATGGTATTGGTGTCGCCGCCTTGTTTGAGGATGGGGAGGTAAACCGAAGCCTGGCCGTCGACGCGGACGATGTTGGTCTGAATAGCGCTAGCGTCGACGGCTTGGCCGATATCGCCAACGAGCACGGAAGATTGACCTACCGTTTTCAGCGGCATGCTGTTGATGAATTTGGCGGTAGGAGCCTGGCTGTTGGAGTACAGGTTGTAATCGACCGGCCCGATCTTGACATCGCCGGCGGGAAGGATGAGGTTGCTTTCGTTCACCGTGCGCACCACGTCCATGGGGCTCAACTGGTTCGCCTGGAGCTTGAGCGGATCGACGTAGACCATGATCTGGCGATACTTTCCGCCGAAGGGCTGCGGAACGGAAGCGCCGGGCACGTTAGCGATCTGATTTCGCACCGTGTAGCGGCCCAAGTCCTGGAGATCGGTTTCGTTCAATCCCTGGCCTTTGAGGGTGATGAGGCAGACGGGCAAGCTGGAGGCGTCAAACTTCAGTACCACCGGCGGGAGCGTGCCGGGGGGAAGGCGGCGGAGATCGGCCATAGCTAGGTTGGAAACGGTGCTGAGGTCGGCGTCCGCGTTCGTGCCTGGCTGGAAATAGATCTTGATGAGGCTGACGCCGGGCAGCGAGCGCGACTCGATGTGATCTACGCCGCTGGCGAGGGTGAAGAACCGCTCGAAAGGATTGGTGATGTTGGTTTCAATTTGCTGCGGGGGCATGCCGGAATAAAAAGTGGCCACGACGACGACGGGAATGTTGATGGGAGGAAAGAGGTCAACGGGCATGCGCACGAGGGTTACGGTGCCAACGATGGCTACGACGAGACACGCCACGATGACGAAAAAGGGATACTTGATTGAGAAGCGGGACATTACTTTACTCCCCCTGTTTTTGAGGAGCCTGAGGCGATTTCCTTGGGTTGAATCTTTTGCCCGCTGCGGAACTGACTGCGGTTGCCGATGACCACGCGATCTTTGTCCGTCAGGCCGGAGAGCACCTCGACGCGAACACTGTCTTCCAGTCCCAATTTCACGTGGCGTTCCTCGATGATGTTTTGCGTGTTGACGGCCAGCACGGTCGCATCTTCGCCATCGCGCGTAACCGACTCGAGCGGAACGGTGAGGGCGTCTTTTTTCTCGCGAAGAGAAATCTGCGTTTCCGCGTACATGCCGGGAATCAGGCGGCCGTCACGATTGTCAAAATCGATTTCCGTCTCCATGGTGCGGGTCTGGCGGTCCAGGGAATCCGCGAAGCGCGACACCTTTCCGACGAAATCCTGATTGAGGGCTTGCACGCGAGCTTGCACAGGATCGCCCAAGTGAATTTGCGCGGCCACGGATTCAGGAACAGGGAGAACCAGGCGCAGCTTGGAAATTTCAGCCAGCCGAACAACCGGCACGGATTGCGCGCTGCTGGAAGTGCCGGCGGCGATGAGCGCCCCGGTATCGGCAAAACGCGCGGTAACCACGCCGGAGAACGGCGCCACGATGCGCGAATAATCCGAGAGGGCGGCGTACTGCTTCTGATTCGCTTCTGCTACTTGAAGCTGCTGCTGCGCGGACGATAGAGCGGCGCTCGAACTGGAGACCTGGGCCTGCGATTCGAGATCCTTTGCTTGTGAATCGTCAATCTCCTGCTGCGCGACCAAGCCGGCGCGCCTCTCAGCGGCTTGTTTCAAGCGCGTGTAAGCGGAGTGAGCGGCGGAGGACGCCGATTGAGCGCGTGCCAAGTCTCCTTCCGCCCGCCGGATTTCTTCCTTGGAGCGCCGTACGGCGGCGTCCGCGCCAGCCAGTTCCGCGGCCAGTTCGGGGATCTCCAGGACCGCGAGCGTCTGGCCGGTCTTCACATGGTCACCGACATCGACATAAATTTTCTTGATGTAGCCGGCGACTTTGGCGTGAACATCGACATCCTGAAACGGCTTGAATTCGCCAGCGATGGTCAGCGTGGTCCTCACGCTGTGGCGCTCGGCGCGTGCCACTGCCGCTACACCCTCAGCCGACGTGGCAAGGGGATGATTCTGATCATCCGCTTCGGCAGGCCCGCGCGCGATCCAGCGCCATGCCAAGATGACCATCATGAGGAGAACGGCGACAGCAATCCATAACCTTTTTCGTGTCATAACCTCTATCCGGGGCAGGTTGCGGTACCCGGCAAGGCTTGCGTTGGCGGGTTCCAGACACCTGCAGAATTTTCTAAAGGGCCTGACCAATGATGGCGATGCCGGTTCAGCCGGCAACGCAGACTATTCTGTTCAGCGGAGACGAAAACCGTTTAGAGAGCGGGCGGCGGCCGGAACCACAGGCTCGAGCCGAAAAACTGCTGCGAAGGAGAAACTACTTGTGGAAAAAGCGCGACGGCATGAGAGGAGGCTTCCGAAAACGGTGCGAGTGGCTCGACAGCGGCAGTCGCATGTGTTGAAAGCGGGTCTTGCCCCTCCGCAGGCGAGAAGTGCTGCAACTCCGAAGAACCCACCGTGGCGCGATTAGATGCGGGATGACGAACATTCAAGCCATTGGTCGAAAACGGCGCAGCCAGGAAAGGGTTGTAAAGCAGGAAAAGGGCGAGACAGAAAGAAACCCAAGAGTGCCAAAGCGGCACGGCGCGGCGCTCCGGAGAAGGAGTGAACGGATTCATCTGGACTCTCTTAGGACGATAGTAGGACTGCGCGCCGGGGTCAAGGGGATGCCTGGAGAGTGTTGCAGAATCCGAGGAGGGAGGAGATGGGGACCGGAGCCAGGGGTGCACCGGTCCCCGAGGTGGGACTGCAGGTGAAGATCAAGCGCGCTCAGTCTCGCAGGCCGGGGTCACGTGCGAATCAAGGACGTGTGAATTTTCCGTGATGGCGGAATCCCCCGCAGAAGTTGCTTCGCCCTGGCCGGCCTGCTCGGAGCGGACAGCAAGACCGCGGCCGTGGCGGACGTCGAGACCGCGGACCCAGAAAATGATGTCCTCGGCAATATTGGTGGCGTGGTCGGCGATGCGTTCCAGGTGGCGCGTCGCAAGAATGAATTGCAAGCCGGGGCTTACCAGGGTGGGCTCTTTGGTCATGCGCTGGAGGAGCTGTTCGAAAATGCGATCGCGGTATTGATCGACGACGTCGTCGCTTTCGAGAACCTGGGTGGCCATTTCGACGTTGCGGAAAATGAGTGCGCCGAGACTTTTGCTGACCATGGCGCGCACGGCGGAGGCCATGGGAGCCAGCTCTTCGGGGACTTGCGCGCCCTGCATTTCGCGTAAGGAAACGACGCGCTCGGCGAGATTGACGGCAAGGTCGCCGATGCGCTCAAGGTCGTTGGTGATTTTCAGGGCAGCGACGATCAGGCGCATCTCGTCGTCACTGAAGGAACCCCGGCGCAGCAAGCGGATGGCGTGTTCGTCGATGACAATTTCCATTTCGTTGATGCGCGGTTCGAGGAGAAAGACTTCGCTGGGGAGTGCCGAGGTGCGGGTACTCTCCAAGCTCACGATGGCATCGAGCGCGCGGTTCATGGCGCCTTCGACGGTGCGCGCCATGGAAACGAGATAGTTGACCAGCGTATCGTAGAGCACGGCTTCCGTTAGTCCGGCAGTGCTTGCCATTAGTCCCCTTTCGGAGCGAAGAGCGGGAGGGCACACCCTTGCTCCTAAGCAAAATGTTGCCTTGGAAATAGTTACAACTTGTTCACAAGAATGTGAAAATGCAGAAAACAATGGGAGTTAAGGGCGCGAGGAACTTTCGCTATTATCTCGCCGCTGGGCTAGCGGCCGGGGCGACCACCGTTGCGCTCCGGGTCGAAGATGGGAACGGTGAAATGGAAGCGTGAACCCTGGCCCACTTCGCTCTCGACCCAGATGCGCCCGCCGTGAACCTCAACGAGATGTTTGGAGATGGAGAGACCCAAGCCGGTGCCGCCGACTTCGCGGGAACGAGCTACATCGACGCGGTAGAAGCGTTCGAAGATGCGGGACTGGTCCGCGCGCGGGATGCCGATGCCGGTGTCAGAGACCGTGAAGGTCACTTCGGCGCCGTCGGCGGAAGCGCTGACGGTAATCTGTCCGCCGGCGGGAGTGTATTGCATGGCGTTGTCGAGGAGATTTTGCAGCACTTCCGCAAGACGGCGGCGGTCGGCGGCGATGTCCGGAATGGGCTGTTGCAGGTTTACGGAGATGCGCAGATTTTTTTCAGTGGCGGGGCGCTGCGTCGTTTCGATGCAACTTTCGACGAATTGGGAGACGCTCAGGCGGCGAATCTCGAGTTCCAGCCGGTCGGCATCCATTTTGGAAAGCTTGAGCAAGTCGTCGGTGAGCCGCGCGAGGCGCCGGGAGTGTTCGAGAATGATCTCGAGGAAACGAAGGCGGTTTTGCGGGTCGTCGAGGGCGCCGGCAAGAAGCGTTTCCGCGAAACCCTGAATGGCGGTGAGCGGGGTTTTGAATTCGTGCGAAACGTTGGCGACGAAATCGCGGCGGACGCGCTCGAGCTTGCGCAGTTCGGTGATGTCGTGCAACACGATGACCGCACCGGAGGTCTCCGCGGCACGAACCGAAGCGACGGTGGCCGCGAAAAAGCGCTGGCGCAGCGTGCCGGTGACGATTTCGGTTTCGACGCGGGGCTCGCCTTTCAAGACATCGCGAACCGCCTCGATCAGCTCGGTCTGCCGCACGACTTCCACGAGCGCGCGGCCGGATTGCGGCGGCACATCAAGGCCCAGGATTTCCGAGAAGCCTGTATTGGAGAAGAGCAGGCGCTCGGAAGCGTTCACGACGGCTACGCCTTCGACCATGCTTCCGAGAATCGCGGAGGAAAGATTGCGTTCTTCGGTCAGCGTTTGAATGGTGCGGTCGAGGCGGGCGGCGGTCTGATTGAGAGAGAGGGCCAGCGAATCGAGAGCATCGCCGGAGCGATCCGCGTCGATGGGGCGAAAATCGCCCTCAGCCACGCGGCGGGAAAACATCTGCAAGCGCTCCACGCGACTCGAGAAAGACTTCGAGATGAGCAACGAAACGATGCCGGTGACGAGAAGCATGACCACGGAGGCCAGCCAAAGGCGGCGGCGGAATTCCCAAAGCTCCTGGTCCACCGTTTGCATCGGCAATGCAAAACGCAGAACCACCGGGGATCCTCCGGCGATATTTAAGCGTACGGCGTAATACAAGAGATTGCTGTCGACCGTGACGCTGTGACGGCTGGATTGGCCCTCGCCTTTTGCAAAAGCATCGCGAACTTCCGGGCGGCCGGCGTGATTTTCCATGGTTCGCGGATCGGACTGCGAATCCGCCAGCACCTGCCCATCGGAGGCAATTACCGTGACGCGGACATTGCTGGCCGCCATTTTCGCAACCCAGCCACGCAGCGCATCGCGATCCGCGGGTGCGGAAGGAGCAGTGGCAAGCGAGGAAGCTGGAGGAGGATCTGCAAGCGCGATGCGAGCAACGGCGGCAAGCTGATCGAAACCGGCGCGCTCGTAGTTGCGCTGCAACGCGCGCTCGGCATAGAACTCGACTGGCAGCAGGACCGCAATCAGCAGGGCGAAAAAGGCAAAACCGAGTTTCCAGAAAAGATTAAGCCGCACGGGTTTCAAACAGGTAGCCCGCGCCCCGGACGGTTTTCAAATGCACGGGGTTTTCCGGATCGGATTCGATTTTTTCACGCAAGCGGCGGACGTAAACGTCCACGCTGCGCGGCGTGACGAAGCGATCCGTTCCCCAGACCGCATCGAGCAATTGATCCCTGGTAAAGACGCGGTTTGGGCGCGAAGCAAGGTAATAGAGCAGCCGGAATTCGAGCGTGCTGAGCGGTACGGGCTTCCCGGAATGGCTGACGCGATAGGACGCCGGATCAATGGCCAGCTTGCCGATCTCAATGGTGCGCGGCGCGTCGCTGGGCGGCTCGGCACGGCGGAGCAGCGCCTTGACGCGCGCGAGCAATTCGCGGGGACTGAAGGGCTTGGTCACGTAATCGTCGGCGCCCATTTCCAGGCCGACGACGCGGTCGGCTTCCTCGCCGCGCGCCGTGAGCATGAGAATGGGCAAACGATTGAGCGAATCATCCCGGCGAATCTCCCGGCAGATTTCCAGGCCGGAAAGTTTCGGGAGCATGAGGTCGAGAAGCAGGAGATCCGGCGGCGTTTTTTTCAACGTGCTCAGGCCGGTGCTGCCGTCTTGCGCAGAGCTGACCTGAAAGCCTTCGTTAGCGAGATTGTAGCGGACCAGTTCGACGATATCGCGGTCGTCTTCGATAATAAGGATGCGTTTCATGCCGATTGAGCGTACCGCACGCCGGCTTGGCGGCAGTGTACCGTAGGACGGCGATTTGCGATAGGCATTGGGAAGAGTTTGATCACTCGGGATTTGGCGTAACACGCCTGATTGTCGCAGAGACGCGGCCCGATTTGATAACACAGGGCTTACATCAATGTGAATGTAGTGTTAAAGCCCAGAAAGCCTAATCGCTGCTTGATGTTGTGAAAGCCAGGGCGAGGAGCGTCTTTTGCTCCAATTCATGGGCTTTGGCAGAGCCGGTGGCCGGGCTGGCGCTGGCGGAACGCTTGACGGAGCGAAAATTGAGCCCCCTGGCTTTTGCGAGGCGTTCGAACCGCGGCAAAATATAGCCTGCCGCGCCCATGTTGCCGGGTTCTTCCTGAACCCACACTATCTCGCGGGCATTGGGATGCTCGTCGAGGGCGGCGGCAATTTCCGTGCGCGGAAGCGGGTAGAGTTGGTCGAGAAAGAAAATGGCGGTATTCGCGTCCTTACGACGGCGGCGTTCGTTGCGCAACTCGTGGCCAACTTTTCCGCTGGCAATCAGGATGCGGCGGGCGTCCTGCACTTCGCGGTCGGGAACCAGGGGCAGGAAGCGCGGCTTCGTAAATTCTTCAATGTTTGAGCTGGCATCGGGATGGCGCAGCATGCTCTTGGGGGTGAAAACGATAAGCGGCTTGCGCCACACGCGGCGCACTTGGCGGCGCAACATATGGAAATACTGCGCGGCGGTCGAGGGCTGGCAGATCTGCATGTTGTCTTCAGCGGCGAGCTGCATGAAGCGCTCGAGGCGCGCGCTGGAATGCTCCGGCCCCTGGCCTTCGTAGCCGTGCGGCAAAAGCAACACGAGGCCGGCCGGCAGATTCCATTTATCTTCGCCGGCGCTGATGAACTGGTCGATGATGACTTGAGCGCCGTTCGCAAAATCGCCGAACTGCGCTTCCCACAAAACGAGCGCTTCAGGATAGTCGCGGCTGAAACCGTATTCGAAACCGAGGCAGCCAGCCTCTGAAAGCGAAGAGTTGTAAATTTCGCAGAAAGCCTGTTGCTTGGAGAGATGCGAGAGCGTGAGGTAGTTGTGCTCCGTTTTCGTGTCAATCAGAACGGAGTGGCGCTGGCTGAACGTGCCGCGCTCCGTATCCTGCCCCGTAAGGCGCACGGGATTGCCTTCGAGAAGTATGGAGCCGAACGCCAGCATCTCGGCAAAACCATAATCGACGGCGCGCTTGCCATGCCCCATTTCCGTGCGCTGTTCGAGAAGCTTCGCGATTTTCGGATGGAGGTGAAATCCCTCAGGCACGCGAACGAGGCCGTTGGTGATTTCTGCGAGTTTTTCTTGCGGGAGGCCGGTATCGACCTCATATTCAGGTTTGTAGCGGCCGTGCTGATAGGGGGCCCAGTATTCCGGCAGTTTGCGCAGGTGCGGTATTTTTCTTATTGCGCGCGCCTTGGTCTGCTCCTCTTCGTATTCCTTGCGGATTCCCTCAACCATCAGGGAGGAGTCAATGCCGGTGCGTTCGGCGTAAAGCTTCCAAAGGGGCGCGTGATTCTTGATGCGCTCGTAAAGGAGCGGCTGCGTAATGGTCGGATCGTCGACTTCGCTGTGGCCGTGGCGGCGGTAGCCGATGAGGTCCACCACGACATCACTGCCGAACGTGGCACGATATTCCGCGGCAAGTTTTCCGATACGCACGACGGCGTCGGGGTCTTCGGCGTTGACGTGGAAGATGGGCACGGACTGCCGTTTGGCGATATCCGAGGCGAAACGTGAAGAGTGCTCCTGCGCGGGCTTGGTGGTAAAGCCGATCAAGTTGTTCACGATGATGTGAATTGTGCCGCCGACGGTGTAGGCCTTGAGATCAGCGAGATTCAGCGTCTCCGCCCAGATGCCCTGGCCCGCGAAAGCCGCGTCGCCGTGCATGACGATGGGGACGACTTTGTTTTGCGTCTCCCGTGAACGGTCGACGTAGGGTCCGCGCAGACCGTAGCGGGTTTGCTTCGCGCGTACCCGGCCCACGGCCACCGGATCGACAGCCTCCAGGTGGCTGGGATTCGAAACAAGGTGAATGCCAATCTCTTTGCCGGTGCTGGTGACGTAAGTGCCTGTGGCGCCCACGTGGTACTTCACGTCGCCAGCGCCGAGGACGCTGCGCGGGTCGACGTCTTCAAAACCGGCGACCACTTCATGGGGCGTCTTGCATGCCGCGTGCACCATCACGTTCAGGCGGCCGCGGTGACTCATGGCCATGATGGATTCGAGCGCGCCGTGATCGCCCGCGGTGTCCAGGATGGAATCAAGCAGCGGAATTAGCGCGGTGACGCCTTCCAGCGAGAATCGCTTGGTGCCGAGGTAGCGCGCCTGCAAAACTTGCTCGAAGAGATCGGCGCGAATCAGACGCTCAAGGATTTTGTGTTGATCGACTCCTCCGGCTGGCGATTCGAGGCGCTCCGCGATCCAGCGCCGGCGTTCCGGCTCCTGCAGATGCATGAAATCAGCGCCGATGGTATTGCAGTAGACACCGCGGGCCTCTTCGGCGGCTTCGCCGGTCAGTCCTTGCAGGTCGGCGTACTTCAGCGGCTCAAACACGCCCAGGGGATCGAGGGTTGCCTCCAGGTAGCCCCATCGGCGGAAAGCGTCGAATACGAGCTCGCGATCCTCGCTGCTGGTTGCTTTCACAGGGTCGCTTGCGGCAGGTCTCTTGGCCACCTTGGGTGGTCTTGCAGGGTGTTCTTCTTCTAGTGTTGTACGGTGTGCCATAAATCCAGCTCTATGAACCTACTATTTTGCCATAGAAAGCAACCATCCGCTTGGGGCTGGGCCTCTGACTGTTAGACGGTGACCGGGAGCTCGCCATCTCGGAGTAGAATCTTTCGGGCAATCACAATGGAACTCAAGGTCATGTTCCTTGTCGCGGCCTCTATGTTTTTTCCGGCAAGCGCATTGTCTGGGCAGGAATCCGTCTGCGAGCTGTTCTCGCACCTAGTAGAAGGCGACGACGGGCGTAAGATAATACTCACAGGCGACTTGATTATTTCGAAGGATCTGGCCGCTATCGGCGCAGTCGATTGCGACAACCAATACATTTCCAACCACTACGTTTGGCCTACCGGCCTTTCGCTACGACCCTCCCCCGATGTCACTCCTGAGAAACTCCAGCAATTTCGCGCGGCCGCCGCAAAGGCTGACGATCTGCGACGGGCAGGGAAGATTGTCAGCGCGTCAGGATCCTTTTCGGGAAAACTACGAATGGCGCAATCTAGCGGCTATCCAGGTGAACTGATTTTCGACTCATTCGAAAACCTCTCAGTTGAGTCGCTACCTGATCCCGCGACGTTACCGGTGATTCCCATCTGTGACCTTTTTCAAAACCTTATGGCATGGAAGGGAAAGCGCGTTGCTTTGCGCGGTGAGTTTGTCACCACGATGGAAGGGGCTTGGATTTCAGGTCGTTGCAAGGGCGAGTTCGTTACCAATGGATATCACTGGCCTGTTTTTCTGACCTTCGGCGAGCTTGCCCACTACTCAACCGAAACCGCAAAGCTCAACGCGACAAGGTGGCCACCAGCGCCCGAGGGGGAGAAGGCTCTGGAAGGAAGGTACAGTGTGGTTAGGACTGCAACCTTTGTGGGGCTCTTGAGAATGAGGTCGGAATACACCGCCGTCTGTAGGGAGGATGGTAGCTATCTCACAAATGGCTTTGGTCACTTGAATGGCGCAGCGGCAGAACTCGCTGTTGAGAGGGTGTTGAATTTTGATCTTTCAGTGTCTCCGGGCGATGACGCAGACGACGACTACGAGGAAAAACGCTGCGTACCATTGGACCTTCCTGCGCTGTGCGCGGCGGCCCAGTCCTTGGAACGAGCAGCTTCGCTGGGATGCGTCGACCAGCTCCGCGAGTTCCTGGCAAAGGATGGCATCGACAGCAAATACGGAAACGAGTCATCAGCTCTAGGTAAGGCCATCCGTTCCGGCAACGAGGCCATCGTCAAGCTGTTGATCCAAGGTGGCGCGCCCGTAAATCCAGCGCAGGTAAGCTTCTTGCCGCCCCTAGCCGAGGCCGCACACTGGCACCGCATTGAAATTATGAAATTGCTCCTCAAATCCGGGGCCAAAGTCGACGGCTTGGACTCTCATGGACAAACCTATCTAGCGAGTTTCGGTTTCTTCGATCCGTCGGTCTTGAGAATTCTTCTGGACGCCGGCGCGAACCCCGACGCGACCGCTCGCCAAGGCCAAACGGCACTAATGCAAGCCGCGGGCTATGGTTACGAAAAATCGGTGAAGATCTTGATTGAGCATCATGCCGACGTGAATCTCAGAGATCATAAGGGGCGCACTGCCTTGATGCATGCTGCAATGGGCGGCTACGTTGACGCTATACCTCTCTTGCTTGAGAACGGCGCTGACCCTAATGCCCGCGACTCCGGAGGAAAGACCGCGCTCGATCTGGCGCGGACATCAAAGAACCAAATCGCGATTAGGCTCCTGTCAGCGACAAACCAGGAATCCAAATAGCTACTTTATAAAGAACATCGCGAAATCGGCGTACCCTCCAGAAAACTTGTGGCCCAGCCTATTAGCACCGATGTTCTTCTATAAGGGTTGAACAAGGGATTGGAGGTGGCGGGCGATTTCGTCGGGAGTCGTGCCAGCGGGAAACGTCACGTGGGTGCCGATGTGGACGGTGATTTCGCCGAGGCGCGCCAGGCGGCGGTGCTCGCGCTTCATCTGCCAGACGCCGTCCAAGCGCATCGGAATGATCGGAATGCCCAGATTTTCCGCCAGAAGCCCGATGCCGCTCTGGAACGGAGCCATGCGGCCATCTTCGGAGTTGTTCACTTCGCCTTCGGGAAAAACGAGCACGCTGTAGCCGCGGTCGACAGATTCCCCAGCGAAGCGAAAGCTTTCGCGGAAGCCGGAACGCTGCGGCAGCGGGAAAACGTTGAAGAGCAGGGTCGCGAGCCAGTAGCCGAGTTGATAGGCCCAGCGTCTGGCGAAGAACCAATCACGCGGTGGACGGCGCATGTTTTGCAGCGTTTCGCCGCCCATGGCCGTGGCGAGGCGATGGCGGAATCGTGGCGGCAGCGCGGCGAGTATCAGGCCGATATCGGCGCGGCGGGTGATGTGGTTTGAGACGATCAGCGCGGGCCCGCGCAAGCCGCGAAGATTCTCGCGGCCCACGATGCGCGGGTGGCCGAGGATCTGCGTGGCGGGCCAGACGAGAGCGTAATAAACAGCGAGCCGCAGCCAGCGAATGGGTTCGCGCTGCGTCCAGCGCGGATAGGTGTATTCGGTGCGGCGTGCGGCCGGCTGTTGCAAGACGCGCTCGACATCGGCAATGGTTTTGGCTTCGGCGAAGGCGGTTTCGTTTAGTTCCACGTGAAACCTTTCCTCCAGGGCGCTCAACAGTTCCACGCGGTCGAGGGAGGAGAGGTTTAGCTGCTGTTCGAGGTGACGTTCACCACGCGAGCCTCCAACTGTCGAACTATTAAAGCGTTCCAGTAGCAGGTCGAGCGCGCCGCGTGGCGAGGGGGGCGGACTAAAGTCCGTCCCTACACTCTGGTGGGCAGCGACTTGCCCTCCGGCAAGGATTTGCGCTGCGTGGGCAGCGATGACGGGAAGGCGCGGCTTTCCCGTGGAAGTGCGGGGAAAATCAAACTCGGGCCAAACGATCCATGCGTGCATCTGCTGATACTCAGCTAGCGAGGCGTTCGCGCCTTCGATGGCAGTTCGCGCTGCATCATTTCTTGATTCCTTTGTGCGGGCGCCCGCCGCGGCAGGTTGCGCTCCATTCGAAGCGAGCACCGCCATCAGCAAGACCGCGCAAGGCTCGGCGTTGCCGCCGCGTTCGAGTGGAATGACCGCGCAATCCTTGACGCCGGGCTGTTTGCGGAGTGCAGCTTCGAGGTCTTCCGGATAGACGTTGAGGCCGGCTGGTGTGACGATCACGTTTTTCTTGCGCCCGCGAAAACGCAAATTGCCTTCTGCATCAAGTTCTCCGAGGTCGCCGGTGCGCAGCCAGCCTTGCTGTTCCGCGGGCCGCAGAGCTCCTTGTTCCCAGTAGCCGCTGGAAACATTTTCACCGCGCACGAGGATTTCACCGTCCTCAGCGAGCTGGAATTCACGGCCTGGAAGGATTTTGCCGACGGACCCTTCCGTTGCGCGAAACGGGTGATTCAAGCTAATCAAGGAAGCGGTCTCCGTCATGCCATAGCCTTGAACGGCGGCATAACCCATGCTTTTGAAGAAATTCTCGGTCTCATTCGGAAGAGCCGCGCCACCGGAAATAAATGCCCAAAACTTCCACCCAAAGCGGTGGTGCATTCGGCGGAACATCCAGGCGCGCTTTAGAAATTTTCTTCCTCTCGCGCGTTCAAGTGTGCGATTCAGCCATTGAGATTTTCCCCGGCCTTCGAATTCCCTCTCGATTCCCGCATGCAGAAGATCCAGCATGCGCGGAACCGCGATGAGCGCGGTGGCGCCTTCTTGCTTGATGGTGCGAATGATTTCGCCGGGGTTGCTGGACGGTTCGAAAATGACCGCGGCACCGAGAAGCGGCGGAACGAACAGCGCCATGAATTGGCCAAAAACGTGGCTTAATGGAACAAGCGTGGCGAAACGCAGCGGGTGAAACCATCGCTCGTACTTGCGATACTCCTCGATGCCGCGCTCGAGCGGTTCGAGGTTCGCCAGAAAATTGCCGTGCGTGAGCACCACTCCGCGTGGTTCCGCCGTTGTCCCCGAAGTGTAAAGAATCTCGGCAATGGTGCTGCGTGTGGATTCATCTCCCGGGTCCACGCCCGCATCTGGGGCCCGAGGGCTTGCCACAACATCCTTGAGATTGTTGATGATGATCGATGGTGGAGCGCCGGGCAGCTCCATCTGCTGGCGGTCGCGCAAAATGAGCTTCACCCCCGCATCTTTGATTACCCGTTGAACGAACTCGGGGGGCGCGGCTGCGTCCATCGGGACAACCACGCCGCCACGCAACAGGATCCCCCAGAAGCAGGCGACCCAATCGCCGGAGTTGGCCCCCCAGAGAAGGACTCGATCACCTGGGCTAACTCCGCGCCCGGCAAGCGCATAACTCCAAGAGAGGACGCGGGCGTAAAGCTCCGCGTACGTCAGCTTTTCCCGACGGTAGCCGCGTCTTTGGATGACAGCGGCATCGCCGGCGAAACGGGCGAAATCCGCGAAAAGACTGAGAAGATTCTTTCGGGGCATAAGCGCAGCAGTTTCTTTGCCTCGGATATGGGTTGATTCTACCCCTGAAGTGGTAACTAAGGCCTTCAGGCCGGCTGGACTGCCCGTTTGCGCATGAGGAAGCATAAGCACCAAAGTGCACTTGCCGTGCCACGAAGGAACAGGCCCTTGCATCTCAGTAAAAGCACCCGAGCGGAATTCGCCGGTTCTCGGTTACAATAGTGGCTTGAGGTCTCTGTGCTACGAGGAGATCCTGGGGGCTCATGTACGCCCCTAACCATTTTCGGAGATAAGCGGGAAAGATGCCGGTACCGATTTCACAGATGTGGACGGTTGCGACGTACGTCCTCAAACAAAAGCTCCAAGGCAAGAAGCGCTACCCGTTTGTGCTGATGCTGGAGCCGCTGTTCCGCTGCAACCTGGCCTGCGCGGGGTGCGGAAAAATCCAATATCCTGCGCACATTCTAAAAACAGACTTGAGCCCGGAAGAATGCTTCAAGGCCGTGGACGAGTGCGGCACACCCATGGTTTCGATCCCGGGCGGCGAGCCGTTGATGCACCCGGAGATCGACAAAATCGTCGAGGGCCTGGTCGCGCGGAAGAAGTACATTTATCTCTGCACCAATGCCCTGCTGCTGAAAGAAAAACTGCATCTTTTCAAGCCAAGCAAATACCTGACTTTTTCCGTGCACGTGGACGGGCAAAAAGAACACCACGATTTCTCTGTTTGCCGCGAGGGTGGCTACGAACTGGCCATCGAGGGCATCCGCGAAGCCGTGAAGCAGGGCTTTCGCGTCACCACGAACACCACCTTGTTCGACGGCGCCGATCCCAAGAGTGTCCGCGCGTTTTTTGACGAAATGATGGATCTGGGCGTCGAAGGCATGATGCTTTCGCCCGGCTACTCCTACGATAAAGCGCCCGACCAGAAGCACTTCCTCGGGCGGGCTCGCACGCGGCGCTTGTTCCGCGCCATCTTGTCAAATCGCAAAGCGAGCTGGCAGTTCAACCAATCGAAGCTCTTCCTGGAATTCCTGATGGGCAAGCGAACTTACGCTTGCACCCCGTGGGGCATGCCGACCTACAACGTTTTCGGCTGGCAGAAGCCCTGCTACCTGCTGCAGGACGGGTACGTGGATACGTTCCAAGAGCTGCTAGACACCACGGAGTGGCAGAATTACGGCACGGAATCCGGCAATCCCAAGTGCGCGAACTGCATGGTACACAGCGGCTACGAAGCTTCGGCCGTGGATCATACCTTCAGCGGCCTTCGCGGACTCTGGGCGACCGTAAAGGCCGAGTTGTCCACAAAATACAACGATGGGGATGCGCTCGCTATGTTGAACGAGCCGTCAAAACCGGTGCACTCCTACAATCCGCTGGTGCAAATCCAATCGGACAAGAACCAGCTTGAGGAAACGCGCGCGTGACGGGGCCGCGCCACGCCGACCGGCCGAGCCACGTCGCTCGTTTTACGAGTGCCAGTACCTCCGAAGGTTCTCCGCTGAACCCCGACACTCTGGAAGTAGCCCCCGGCACCATTCATGAAAGCGTGCAAGGGTGGGTGCCCAAACTGGCCACCGAAGAAGAATTGCGCATCGCTCTGGAAAAAGCGTTCGACTATCGTGGCGATGTGACGCTGACTCTCAAAGATAATTCAAAAATCGAGGGTTATTTGTTTGACCGGACGACGGGCTCATCCCTCACATCAAGTTTTGTAAGAGTCCTGCCCAAAGATTCGCAACAAAAATTGAAAATTGCCTATGCCGATATTGCGGCACTCGCTTTCACCGGCCGGGACACCGCCGCCGGAAAGAGCTGGGAGGCTTGGGTCGGCAAGTACTGGGAAAAGAAGGCCACGGGTGAGGGCGATTTGAGCCTCCAGCCTGAATCCCTGGAGTAAGCGTCTCGTAACACTGTCGCGGGTCACTTCGAATATCTGGCATTCCATAACCAGTTCATTTTCATAAACTTAGATGGTCAACTGGGGATTCCGTCCCCAGCCCGGGGCCGTGGACAAGGGCCACTTTTTGTGGTACTATCTACATAGCGTTTGTTGCTCTTGTATTACCTTTTGACTCGTTCGAGGCTCTGCAAGGAAATCCTTTGCGGTCACCGAGAAACGGACCGAGAGACGCAACGCAATTCCAATATCGTGAACTCCGGCCCGGTCGGAGTTGCGCGTGTGAGGCTGGACAGTGAAGGAACAAGGAACAGTGAAGTGGTTCAATGCTTCAAAAGGCTTCGGATTCATTCAGCGCCAGACGGGAGAAGATGTTTTCGTGCACTTCTCTGCGATCGCGATGGAAGGATACAAGTCGCTCAATGAAGGTCAAGCCGTGGAATTTGAAGTAAAGAAGGGCCCCAAGGGCCTTCAGGCTGAGAACGTTACCAGCCTCTAGTCTCTGACGGGAAAGCTCCCCTTTTTCACAGATGGCGGTTCGGGGGCTTCTCTTCCGGGAGATTCGAATCGAGATTATCAGCGAGAGCGGTCAAGGAGGACGTTGTGCAAGTAATGCAGGAAGGTCAGACCATTAAGCATGAAATGTACGGCCTGGGTATCGTGACCGCTTCCGACCAGGAACGCACCGCGGTGGATTTTGACGATCATGGCGCCAAGCTGTTCGTAACCAGCATCATGACCGCCGAATTGATCGGGGAAGCGCCCGCGACTCCGCCAAAGACCAAGCGCCGCCGCAAGGCCTCCACGGCAGCCAAGGCCGCCAAGAAAGCCGCCGCCGCAACAGCCGCCGCCAGCCGCTCGTAGTTTTCTGCGAAATCCATCAGGACATCCCGACGCCAAACCGGCGCCCGGGTGTGCCCGTTTGGATTTCTCAACGCAAGTCGCGGGGGTTGTGATAGCTTCTGGCCTATGAAGCGCTTCATCATCCTTCTCGGAGTCATCCTCCTGGTTTTCGGAGTGATAGGACTTGCCCACCCCAATTTCAGCTATCACCAACAAGAAGAAGTAGCGAAAATCGGCCCCATCAAAGCTACCGTGGACGAGGAAAAAACCGCGCAAATCCCGCCCGCAGTCTCAATCACTTCGCTGATCGCGGGCATTGTACTAGTTGTCTTCGGCCCGCGCATGAAGCGCTAGTTTTTGCTATTGCTGCTCTCCGTTTCTAGTTATTCGAGAACACCCCACAGTTCCGCCACTTACCGCTACGCTTCGCGACATTCCAAATACATTGACTTCCCGGAACTACAAGGTTAAAGAGGAGGAACAGAAGTTCTGTGTCCGGGGCCGTGTTTCAAACGGAGAGTAAGATGAAAAAAGATACTCCGAAGTACGCCTTGGGCCTCGCAGCGCTCTTTGGATCTCTTTTCAGCGGTTCTACGCCATCACAGGCACAAAACACGCCAGGCGTCACCGACAAGGAAATCGTTATTGGCTCGTGCTCTGCGCTGGAAGGGCCGTCGCATTTTCTGGGTACGGAAACAGTGGCGGGTGCGAAAGCCTACTTCGCCATGATGAACGATGCCGGCGGCGTGGACGGGCGCAAACTGAAACTCATCTCCTATGACGACAGCTACGATCCCACGAAAACGGAAGCGTGCTTCAACCGCCTGCTCGAACAGAAAGTTTTCGCCCTCGGCTTTTTCGTAGGCACTCCCACCGCCGTAAAGTACATTCCAATGGCGGAAAGCAACAAGATCCCCTTGGTCGGGCTTTTCACCGGAGCGCAGACGCTGTATGTGCCGCTGCGGCACTGGGTAATAAACGTGCGCGCGTCCTATTTTGACGAAACGCGAGAGCAAATCGACGGCCTATGGGGAACGCTGGGATACAAGAAAATCGGGGTGATCTATCCCGAGGATGCCTTTGGCGCGGCGGTCCTCGAAGGAGTGAAGGCGGCGTTGAAAGCCCATGGCACCGAACCGATTGCCGTCGCGTCCTATCAGCGGCAGACGGCGCAAGTGGGTGGAGCGATCGACACCGTGAAGGCGGCGAATCCCGAGGCGGTCGTGGTGGTGGGACCCTCGAACACCGTGGCGCCCATCCTCAAGCAGTCGCACGCCAGGGGCTGGAAGCCGCTCTTCTTGACGGTCTCATTCGTTGGCACGGATGAGCTGATCCAAGAAGCGGGCTCGGACGCGGAAGGGACCATAATCACGCAGGTCGTGCCGCCGTATTATCTGACGGAGTTCAAGACGGTCGCCCTCTATCGCCGCACTCTGGCGAAATTCTTCCCCACCGCGCAGCCGAACCTTGTGAGCCTGGAGGGCTTCGTCGATGCGATGGTCTTGGTGGAAGGCTTGAAGCGCGCCGGAAAAGATTTAACGCGCGAAGGGCTGATTCGCGGCATCGAGTCCATCCATGAACTGGATCTGGGTCTTGGCCCGCAGCTCAAATTGGATTATTCCGCGAAAGACCACAAAGGCTTCGACCACGTGCTCCCCACAGTGATTCGCGGCGGCCGCGCCGTCCCCTTCACCGATTGGTCCACCGCCGCGCCCAAATAGCCTTAGAAGCGAGCCTCTCAGGCCAGAGCGGCAGGGACCCCTAGAATAGGCAGCGGATCAGTTTCCGATTACGACTTACCACTCAAGTGAAAGTGAATCGGTAAACACTAGGGCGTTTGTCGGTACTAACCCGACTGACGAGCTGATAACTTCCGGGTTGCCCGTCATCTGTCCGCAAATTTGCAGCAAGCGCCAATCCAGGCAGCACGAAGAGCATTCCGGACTATAATCTGCCAATGTCATTACCAGGACAGTCGCTGGACATGCGCCTTCTGGTTGACCGAATTCCTGCGTTTACATGGTCAACGCATCCGGACGGGTCCGTGGAGTTCGTGAATCAACGATGGCGAGAATACGCAGGTCTTTCTGCTGAAGAATCGCAAGGTTGGGGCTGGCAGGCTGCAATCCATCCGGAGGATTTACCGTCACTCACGGAAAAACAGCGGGAGCTGTTGTGCTCTGGAGAACCAGGTGACATCGAGGCGCGCATGCGCCGCCATGACGGGGTCTTTCGTTGGTTCCTGATTCGCTTTGAGCCATTCCGCGACGAAAGCGGGAAGATCGTTATGTGGTACGGAGTAAGCACTGACATCGAGGACCTCAAGCAGAGCCAGGAGAGACTGCGGGAGGATGAACGCGAACTTCGCCGGATTACGGACGCCATACCGCAAACGATCGTTGTCCTGGACCCATCCGGAACGCCACTGTACGCGAACGAGGCGACGCTCGAGTACACCGGTCTCAGCAGCGAAGACGTGGTCGCTCCCAATTTTCGAGAGCGAATCTTTCACGCAGAAGACCTCGAGCGATTGCGGGACCAGCGAAAGGCTGCTCTCAGGCGGGGACTCCCCTTTGAAGTCGAACACCGGGCTCTTCGCAAAGACGGCCAATATCGTTGGTTCCTCACTCATTACAACCCATTTCGAAATGAGCAGGGTCAGGTGATTCGCTGGTACGCGACGGGAACAGACATCGATGACCGCGTCAGGGCGGAAGAGAGAACGCGGAACGAAAACCTGGCGTTGCGAGAACAAATCGACCGTGACTCGATGTTCGAGGATATCGTCGGCTCTTCGGAATCCTTGCGCAAAGTGCTGCGCCAAGTTGCGAAGGTTGCGCCTTCGGATTCGACCGTTTTGATCCTCGGGGAAACCGGGACTGGAAAGGAATTGATAGCCCGCGCCATCCACAAACGATCGAAGCGAGCGGAACGCGCGTTTATTGGCGTAAACTGCGCCGCCATTCCCGCATCGCTGATTGCTTCGGAACTCTTTGGGCATGAGAAAGGCGCCTTCACTGGCGCAACGCAGCGGCGAATCGGCCGTTTTGAATCCGCCAGTGGCGGCACAATTTTTCTCGATGAGGTTGGCGACCTGCCCCAGGAGACTCAAATCACGCTGTTGCGCGTGCTGCAAGAACGTGAGCTCGAACGCGTCGGAGGCAATCAGCCTATTCCCGTTGACGTGAGGGTGCTCGCGGCAACCCATAATGATTTGAACGCATTCGTGGCAGATGGCAAGTTCCGGGAAGATCTCCTATACAGGCTGAATGTCGTGCCTATTGAGATGCCGCCGTTGCGCGAACGGCCAGCTGACATTCCCTTGCTTGTTGAATACTTCATCGATCGCTTTGGAAAGATGGCTGGAAAGAAGTTCAGAGCAATCGACAAAAAATCTCTGAAAGTATTCGAGACCTATGATTGGCCAGGAAACGTCCGTGAATTACAAAATGTGATCGAACGCGCGGTGATCCTCAGCGAGGGCGACGCGTTAGTTGTCGACGAGACCTGGCTGAGGCAGGAAGCGCCCCGAAAGCCAGTCCGGACCCGCACGTTGACGGGCGCCCTTGTCAGGCAGGAGAAGGAAATGATTGAAGCCGCGCTGGCCGAATGCCAGGGCCGAATTTCAGGACCCGCAGGTGCGGCAGCTAAACTAGCGCTGCCAGCACAGACTCTCGACTCGAAGATCAAGCGTTTAAAAATTAACAAATATCGATTCAAAGCCCCGCAGGCTGACTGATCCCCTGCGGAAACCTATTAAGCCAATCGTGTTTTCCTCATCTGACAGGAATTCCTGAACGTTCGGGACTGCACACAACTCTAACTTCCATTCGTGCAAGGAATTGCGAATGGCTTGGTTATTGCATTCATTCGGCTGTTCTTCAGAGCAGAGAGCCATGACGCTGAAGATCAAGCGGATTGCTGGTAAGCGCAAGACACGCATTTGTCTGAGCGGGCAGCTTCGATCGGAGCACCTTGATCAGTTGAAGTCTGAGGTCGAGCGCGGCGGACCACGCGTCACGTTGGATCTGGAGGAACTTGATCTGGTGGATATCGATGCTGTTCGTTTTCTAAACGCATGTGAGTCGGCGGGCGTCTCGATCCTGCATTGTTCGCCATACATCAGGGAATGGATGCTGCAGGAGGGAGGCCGGCCGAAAGACCATCCGGAACTTGGATGATTCAATGAAGGTCAAACTAAAGAGGAGAATAATCATGAAGAAGATTTACGGGGTTATCATGCTCGCCGCTTTGTTGATGGGCGCGACTCTGCTACTGGAGAGGACTGTTAGAGTTGCTGCGGCGGCGCCAACCGGCATCAAGAACGTGGTTCTGGTACATGGTGCCTTTGCCGATGGCTCCGGCTGGGAAGCCGTCGCCAAGATCCTCGAGAAGGATGGCTACACGGTGTCGGTAGCGCAGCCCCCCGAGACCTCCTACGCCGACGACCAAAAGTACACGAGGGCCGCCATCGACGCCATGGGCGGGCCGGTCGTCCTGGTCGGCCATAGCTACGGCGGGTCCATCATCAGCGAGGCCGGCAATGATGCGAACGTTGCGGCGCTGGTCTACATCGCCGCATTTGCACTCGACGAAGGTGACAGCTGTGCGTCGATCGAACAGGCACTGCCGCAAGCGTCCAAGGCATTCAAGCCGGACAGCAACGGGAACTGGTGGATAGACGAGACGCATTTCGCGGCCGACTTCGCCGCGGATATTCCCGCCGCCGAGTCCCACTACATGGCTATATCGCAGGTGCCGATCTCCACCGACTCGTTTACTCACAAGGTCACAAGTCCCGCGTGGAAGACCAAGCCAACGTGGTACATGGTGGCCACCGCAGACCGCTCGATCAATCCGGACCAGGAGCGCATGATGGCGAAGCGGGCCAAGGCCAAGACGGTCGAAGTGAATGCCAGTCATGTGGCCTACATGTCTCACGCGAAGGAAACGGCCAAGCTCATCGAAGAGGCTGCGACCTCTACTCCCGCCCATTAATAGCCTGCAGTTTTGATCAAGGGCTTCTTTAGCCGAGCCCGTGGCCGCGATGCTGAAACCGGCTCGCTCGAGAGTAGGGCCTCTGCCGATCCTGACGACACCGGCGGAGGCCCAGGTGAACGTCGTCTGAGAAGAACACAATGAAGGATCGCATCACCATAGAAGGCCGGGACGGCGCGTTTGGCGCTTATATCGCGCGACCGAAGACTTTGCCGGCTTCCGCCGTCGTCGTTCTGCACGAGGTGTTCGGGGTGAACGCCGACATTCGCAAGACCTGCGACGAACTGGCCGAACAAGGCTTCATTGCAGTCGCGCCCGACCTATTCTGGCGTCAGGAGCCGGGCGTCGACCTTAGCGTCACCTCCGAGGCCGACTGGCAACACGGCCTTCGTCTCTATCAGGCCTATGACCGGGACGCCGGCGCCAGGGACGCTAAGGACACTGCCAACGCTGTGTCCAAGCTGCCTGGGTGCACCGGCAAGGTTGCCGTCCTCGGCTATTGCCTCGGCGGGCTGATGACGTTCCTGACTGCCGTGCGCTACGGCGTCGACGCTGCAGTGGTTTATCACGGTGGCGACACTGAGAAATATCTGGGCGAGATCAACGGGTTTGATTCGCCGTTGCTAATCCATCTGGCCGAGGAAGATGAATTTATTTCCAAGCCTGCGCAAGCTGAAATCAAAGCGGCACTCGCCAGCAAACCAAACGCGACAGTCTACAGCTATCCAGGTCAGCGTCACGCCTTCGCTCGGCATAATGGGGCGCATTACAATGCAGCGGCGGCAACGCTCGCCAACGGGCGGACAAGCGAGTTCCTACATCAACGTCTGCGATGACCACCTCGCCGTCCCGCGGTTTCGAGGTCTAAGAAGGGAAAAAACATATGGCCAATACTAATTCTGCGGCGCACGTGCGGGTGATCGAGGAAACGCCTGCGTACTGGAGGGTTGTGTTCGATTACCCGCCTTTCAACATCGTAGACGCCAGCATATTCGAAGCCCTACAGGATCTGCTCGCGCGAATGAACGCCAGCCCGAGCCTGCGGGTCGTCGTATTCGAAAGCGCGAACCCCGAGTTTTACCTTTCCCACTTTGATTTGACCGGCAAAATAGGGAACATCATGACTGCTGTCGGGACTTCGGGCCTCCCGATCCTGATGGATACGTTCGTGCGTCTCACCAAGTCCCCGGTGGTCAGCATCGCGAAGATCCGAGGCTGCGTCCGGGGGGTGAGCAGCGAGTTCGTCCTCGCCTGCGACATGCGCTTCGCGTCGCGCGAGAACACGCGACTCGGTCAACCCGAAGTCGGCGTGGGATTGCATCCAGGTGGTGGCGGTACGGAACGTCTTCCACATCTGGTCGGTCGCGGTCGGGCGCTCGAAATCATTCTCGGCGCGAACGATTTCGACGGCGACACCGCGGAACGATACGGATACGTCAACCGGGCACTTCCCAACGCCGAACTGGACGGCTTCGTTGACGCGCTCGCGCGCCGGATCGCCTCTTTCGACCGGCGTGCCATCGCCGCCGCGAAGAATCTCGTCAACCATGTCTCGTTGCCATCTGCCGACCGGCTCCTCGCCGCCATCACTTCTTTTGAGACCGCGCTGACTTGGCCTGAAACGCAGCAGCGAATCCAGAATTTGTTGCAACGCGGACTCCAACGAGACAGCGACTTCGAAGCTCGCTGGCCCGAGGTACTCGGCACGCTGCTTGAGACCTAGTCACCGTGTGGCGATGCGCAGCCTTGCCGAGCTAATATAGCCATTCCGGGTCGAGATATCGCAAGCCGCACTCGATGCCCAGAGGAGACAAGCCATGTCCTACAGCATCTCGACCTTGCTGATCCGCAATCTTCGTGATGTCTTCGGTGAAAACGATCCCGCTCGCCGGCGCGCCGCCATCGACGAGATTTACACGGAAGATTGCGTTTTCTATGACCCCAGCAAGGGAGTCTATCGTGGCCGTGACGAAATCGACCGCATCGCGGGCGCGATCAAAGCTACTCACCCTGAATTCCGATATCAGCCAACTACCGAGCCTGCCGAATCGGGCAATGGCGGGCTGGTCCGCTGGGTATCGGGCCGCCCGGGTGAAGCGCCAGCTTACGCCGGGACCGATTTCATCATTGCCCGGGACGGCCGGATTGCCGCCATTTATCTCTTTTTCGACAAGCTACCATGAGCTGAACTCTGCCGTGCGACGTCCTATGCTTATGATTGGCAAACGGCGGGAGGAATATTTCGCGGTCGCTCAAGCTGCTTTGCTTGAAGCGAAGCATAGGAAATCTATTGGCAATCCAGGAGAAAAGCGGCTATCTCCTTAGGCGACGGGGAAACGAGCGCTTACGCGGTAACCGGAACGTGGCCCACTATCCGACCGCCGATTTTCTTGAAAGAATTGTTTTGGATGTCTAACTTCTTGCGGATTCGGCTTGGTCGAAGGCGTGGTAAGAAGAGCGCACGAGCGGGCCGGCTTCGACGTGCTTGAAACCCATGGCTTCGCCGAGCACTTTGTATTCGGCGAATTCGTTGGGATGCACATAGCGCACGATGGGCAGATGGTCGCGAGTGGGCTGCAGATACTGCCCTAGCGTCAGGATATTTGTGCCCTGCGCCGCAAGGTCCTGCATCGTCGAGAGAACTTCTTCCTTTTCTTCTCCGAGGCCGAGCATCAGGCCGGTCTTCGTCGGGACTTCCGGATGCGCTTCCTTGGAACGCCGCAGCAACTCAAGCGAGCGCTCGTAAACCGCGCCCTTGCGGACTTGCCGGTACAGCCGCGGCACCGTCTCGGTGTTGTGGTTGAGAATATCCGGCCGCACGGCAAGAACAACATCCAGCGCGTCCCAATCGCCGCGAAAATCAGGAATCAGCACTTCGACTTTGCAGCCCGGAACGCGCCGCCGAATCTCTTCGATAGTGCGCGCAAAAATGTGCGCCCCTCCGTCGGGCTGGTCGTCGCGGTTCACGGAGGTCACCACCGCATAACGTAATCCCATCCTGGCTACGGCTTCTGCCACGCGAAATGGTTCCTCTTCATCAGGAGGGCCAACCGGCTTGCCCGAGGGAACAGCGCAGAACCCACAAGCCCGCGTGCAAATGTCCCCGAGAATCATGAACGTGGCCGTGCCATGCTCCCAGCACTCTCCCATGTTGGGGCACCGCGCGCTCTCGCAAACGGTGTGCAGGTCGAGCGTGCGCATGATGCGCTTCAAGTCCTGGTAGCGCTCGCCACCAAAAAACTTGACGCGCAGCCAGTCGGGCCGCGGGTGTGCACCCGGAGAGAGCACCGGCATCGCCGGCGCATTCGAAATGATGTTGAACGGTGTCGCCATAGAGTAGACGCGAAACCCGTATTTTACGCGGTTCCCGCGTTCCACACAAACGCGCACTTTCGAACGATTTCGATTCGAACCTTGAGGGAGATTTTACAGCGGTTGCCGCGAAGACCGGATGAAATCGCGCAGAACCGTTACATTGGGGCCATAAGCGCCGATGCGCCCGGCATCCACGGGAAGTCCGAGACTCTCGGCGAGATCAAGGTCCACGCCCGCGTCGTCCAGCTCCGACAAACTGAAGCCCTGCGCGGGCAGCACACGATTGATGCCCGTTGGATACACAGGGCGAGGCGGACGGTGACGCCGCCACGGACGCCGTGCCAACTCGTAAAATTGTTGCCAATCGCGTTTGTGCCAAGTCGTCATATCTTGCTTCACGGCAAATCGTCCGCCGCATCGGGCAAAACGTTTGCCTCAACTCTTTGGATGCGCGCGCGGCCGATTAGGTTCACTTGCGTCCTGTCGTCCATTCCCTATCCTGCAAACAGCACCATTACTCTCCGGCCTATTCCTATACTCCATAAACCGGACGGCCACCTATTTTCCTTGCCTGTTGTTTCAAACACGTTACGGGACGAATTGTTTCGCGATACTGGCCGCGGACGCTGGAGTGGGGAGTGTGTTCATCGCGGTCTATAATTCCGTTGCGTTCCCACCGACGAAGTATTATGCCGGTTGCATCCAGCGGGCCACTGCATAGGTTCGGCCATGTCCACCAGCGGGATATCCCCAACACAAGATTTGTCCGCAGGCCGCAAATTTCGTCGCCTTACTCTTACGATTGGACGCGCCGAACCGGCAAA
>Ga0207141_10097_pt1 | contig 28349 bp, 30 predicted proteins | sample Alteio_BWMinHeat_5_FD_153553 | JGI IMG/M metagenome (GOLD analysis project Ga0207141, IMG submission 153553) | Enriched cells from forest soil in Barre Woods Harvard Forest LTER site, Petersham, Massachusetts, United States -... | ecosystem: Environmental > Terrestrial > Soil > Temperate forest >... | reverse complement strand
ATCGACCCCAGCATCGTGAAAAGAAGCTCGACCATGCTGGTCGACGTCGATACCAGTTTTACTGCCGGGTATGGCAACACGCTGAGCTGGGCGTTGGGCAAAGGTCCGCAACTCGGCGAACGGCCGGTGCTGGTGATTCAAGAAATCGATGTGCCGCGTTTCGAACAATTGACGGTCGACCTTCTTACTCGTTCCCAAACCGTGAATAGAGAAAGAGCGCAAGCGCAATGATCGATATCTTGAGAAACAACGAAGCGCGCCGCTTTGGATTGCTGGCATTTGGCGACCCCAACCTGGATACGGTTATCGCGGTCGACGCAGTGCCAAGAGCTGATCAGAAATGCCTGGGACGACGGCTCGATTCGTTTGCCGGCGGCACCGTCGCCAATGTTGCGTGCGCAGCCAGCCGCTTGTGCATACCAGCGGCAAGCTACGGCCGCACAGGCGATGATGCGGCCGGCGAGTTTTTGCGGTCCGAATTTCAACGCGTCGGCGTATCGACAGCATATCTGCGCAGCATGCCCGGAACAGCTTCAGCCAATGCACTGATCATGTTGGATAAATGCGGCGAAAAGGCGGTGGTGTATGAACCCATGCCGGGCCCGGTACTGGATCCGAAAACCATATCGCAAGCCCTGGGAATTCATGCACCTTGCGAATCATGAATGCGACACCGGATTCTGCCGCCGGCTTTATCGTAGCCATTCCTTCAGGCAGTGCGGGAATCACATAAGGATCGGCGTGACGTTTTTTGTCGGTCGGCTCCGACCATGCTCCCTTATATGACAATTCCCCGTACATGCGCTCCCAGCGCCGCGTTTTTTCGGCACTGTTCAGCAAAGGAAACACCGTCCCGGCATACACCGGCACCTCGCTACGGCCCGCAATCTCCAATAAACGCAATGTGTGCTGGATGTTTTCGTCGCGCCAGCCATCGCCGCTGCCGACCACGATGCCTAGCACCTCGACGTCTGGCGCTTGCAACAGCATCAATATCGATTGCATATTAGTGCCGCCAGGCCCGTACGCATCCTGGCTGATAATCAGCTTGCGCCTGCCGGTATCGGCGTTCGCAGGCAACGCCAATATCACCATCGCAAGCGACGCCATCAGCCAGAGCAATGCCCGATCCAAAGTTGTTTTCATTTCCGCACTTTCATATATTGACCATCGATGCCAGCAAAGGCCGACTTTCGACACACGGCATCAATCAGCAATATTTATGCCAACGTGGTACGAACCACTTTTTTATATAAATAGCAAATAGTCCAGCATGTCGATATATATAAACGTCATAGGCACAAACAAATCTTACAAGACAAATGTGACAATATCATGACTGGTACGAACCATTGATGACGATTTTTTTTACCTGACAAAAAATATTCGTGCATGTGCGATGCATGGCCGCACCATTGCCGTGCAGTGTTATCAAAATAGGGAAAGGAGGAGTTTTCGTTATCGGGTGTTGCTTGATGCACCACCACAGCCAGCTCATGGCTTGCAAGCCATGAGCTGGCTCACATCAGGAAATCTCTGCGGCGAAGCGCTATTTGCAGCGCTCCGGCACAGTTGGCGCGACTACGCGCTTGATGATATATTTTTGAGCAACATGAATATTGCAATCTGAATCGAGGGTGAGCAGATGTCCGGCAGCTTAAAGGAGATTTCGATTGTTGACAATTGGTACGTACCAACTTACCATGAGGCGATATGATGAAAATTGACGATACAACAGCACTAACCGTGCCGCGCTACAAATGGCTTGCCAATATTATTGGCACTACGATCAGCCAGGGCCTGCTCGCTGACAACCAGGCCTTACCTTCCGAGCGCGAACTGGCGGAGCGCTATGAGGTCAGTCGCGACACCGTCCGCAAAGCGGTACGCTATATGGAGGAGCGCGGCATCATATACAGCGGACACGGCCGTGGCACTTTTGTGGCGCCGGCCATCGTGCGTGGTACCACGCGTTTTATTGACAGCTTTTCGCAAGACGCAAATAGCCGGGGCAGCGTCGCCGGCCAGCGCGTTCTGAGCGTCGAGCAGGTTGCGGCATCGATGGCGGTTGCAGGCCTGCTGAACGTGAGGCCGGGCGATCCCTTGATCCGTGTACATCGGATCCGCCTGATGGACAATGTTCCGGTTGGTTTGCACGACGCCTATTTCGTCTTGCCGTCGGGAGCAAAAATGACAATCTCCCAGATCGAGCGAGCCGGCTCCTTATACAAGCTACTAACTGAAAAATTCGGCTTTACCCCAGCCGAAGCGGTCGAAAACCTCAGTGCTGGCGCCGCCGAGCAGGAAGATGCGCGTTTATTGGGCATCCAAAAAGGCGATCCTTTGCTTATCTGCGAAAGAGTCACCCTGTCGGATCGTCGCGAGCCTATTGAATATTGCTTAATGAAGTATTTATCGAGCTATCGCTATAAAACGCGCATCGCAAAACGCAGCGGCGATTGATTTTTCACTCACTCATGTTTCGATCAAAAGATGGGGGCTCCGCTTTGTCCCTTGCGTATAAAACATTCCTGACAGCCTCCTTTTACATCCAAACATGAATCCTATGCCGCACGGTAAATTGACAACGGCCGCACGTTCCATCAGACAGTGCGGGTGGCTGGCGGCGATGATCTTGCTGGGAAGCCTGAGCGCTTGCACCAGCATGACCCCGGAGCCGATGATTGCCGACGCGCAGGTCGATGCCGCCTGGGTCATAATCGGCGCCGGCAATCAGGCGATCGCCCGCGCAAACACTAAGTCAGCAGACTGTCCGCTCATCAACATCGACGACAAGCTTACACGCATGACCCTGCGTGCTGCGGCTGGAACTATCCCGTTGCGGCCGACTGCCAGTAATGCAGCCGACTCCAAGCCATCTGCCTTCTCGACCAACACCTGTGAAGCCTTGCTGCCGCCAGACGCAAGGCATGTGGCTATCGGCTCCCGTGTATTACCGGCGCCCAAGGCTAATCCGCAACGCATCGTGATATTGGGTGATACCGGTTGCCGCATGAAAAAAACCGACAATCTCTATCAAGGATGCTCAGATCCCGTCGCCTGGCCGTTTCCAACTATCGCAGCAGCCGCCGCCCGCCTGAAGCCGGATCTGGTGTTGCATGTCGGCGATTATCACTATCGCGAAACCCGATGCGCTGCCGGTATTGAGGGCTGCCAGGACAGCCCCTGGGGTTACGGATCGGATACCTGGGATGCCGACTTGCTGCAGCCGGGTGCGCCGTTGCTGGCTGCCGCCCCCTGGATCGCAGTACGCGGCAACCACGAGGAATGCGCAAGAGCCGGTCAAGGATGGTTCCGCTATCTCGACCCCAATCCGTATGAGAAGAAGCGTAGTTGCGACGAACAAGCCAATGACGATGAAGCCAATTACACGGAACCGTACGCCGTAAGTCTCGGCATCGATACGCAATTGATCGTATTCGATTCCGCCAAATCCGGCCAAACCGCCTTGCCTCCTGTCGATCCGCAATATATCAAGTATCGCGCGCAGTTCGAATCGGTTGGCCGCTTCGCCGCCAAGCCAGGAGTGATGAGCATTTTCACCAGTCACCATCCCGTCCTCGGCTTTGTGCAATACAAGGGATCTGCCCCCAGCGGATTTGGGGCGGCATTCCAATCCGTACTGAAATCGCTGTATCCAGGCAGGTATTTTCCACCTGAGGTGCAGATCGCCATTCACGGACATGTGCATGGTTTCCAGGCGATCAATTTCTCCTCTGCGCATCCGGCCACCTTTGTGGCCGGCAACGGCGGCGACCATGCTGACCCCAGCTTTCCCGACCCGTTCCCGGCCAATGCCAGCCCGGCCGCCGGCGTCACGGTCGAAAGCATTATCCACAGCCGGAAATATGGTTTTATGGTGATGGAGAGAGAGGGTTCGAGCTGGGTGTACCAAGCCTATGACCGTGACAGCGTGCTGATGGCGCGCTGCTCAATGGCTGCCAGCGTGGCGGCCAGCGCCAAGATTCACTGCGAAAAGACGGCGGCCCTGGCCCCGTAACAGAACAACGCCCTTGCCCGGTTGCACTTAACAAACGCAGCTAACTGGGGTCAGAGTGAACTTTCTGCGCGCCTTTTGCAGAAACTTCACTCTGACCCCACTTAGCGGGCCACGGAGTACATGCCTCATCGTTAAAAAGAACAAAACCGCGTAACGCGCTCTGCCTTTCTCCGAATCCGTCATGTGGGGTCAGAGTCAAGTTCCGCGATGAAGCGCTGCGAAAGTTGACTCCGACCCCAGATGACTCTTTCAGTGATATTTCTGCCTAACTTGCCAGCCGGGTACCACTCGACAACGCAAAAAAATCCTCTTTTGCACTATCCAGCGGCGTACCCGGGCCTTCTTCATGAAAGCCGTTGCACCACGCGAAATAGGCCAGTTTCAAGTGCGGCAACAGCGCGGCCCCGGGATTGCGCGCCAACGCCACCGCAGCGAGTATCGCTTTGGCCGGAATGGTCGCGCGGTATGCACCGGCTGCCAATGGCTCAGCAATTTCGGTGCGTTCATGCGGCGGCAGCATGCGTTGCGCGAGTTCGGTAGTTTCGCCGATATTGCGCGGCACCAGCATATCGAGCGGAGCGACTGCGATCAGATAGTTGGCGGTCCGTAGCGCTTGCTTTTCAGCCTCGCTTCGAATACTGGATGAGTTCGGCCTGGCGTCCCGGACAGGCGTCTCAAGTAGGGCTTTCAGAGCTGCCGCACCGGTGACGCTGCCTGCCAGCACACGCGCCAGGTGAAAAGCATCCCCGCTAGCGGCTAACGGCTTGCGCGCCATGATCAGACTATGGAGAGCCTCCAGCGCCGCGGCACAATTGCTGCCGAAAAGCAGATTCAACTTGCGTACGACAAGCTCCAGATGCAGGCCCGATGCGAGACCGTCGGCGACGCCCGCGCTGGACAATTTATCGAGCCGCGCATGCAACAGATCGGCCATCTCGCGCACGCTGCCAAGGCGTGCAATGGCGTCGCCCGGGTTGAACAACCCAGCGATCGTTGCCTCGATGTCTGTTACAGGCAGGATTGCCGCGATCGGGGCAGTCGTTGCCGTGCCGGCGGAGGAACGGTAGCACGATGGGAAATGCAAGGACATAGCAAGCGCCATAAGAAGTTGAGAGTATGGCTGGCAGCTTGACAGTTGCACCTGGCCGCTCGTCCTGCCGCAGCGAAACTTCGGACCGGTTTCCGAAGTGGTGCGTCGCGCCACCCGGCGCTTCGTCATTGACGACGATTTTAAATGATGCCGTCACCGTGCAACAGCCGGAGTGAAGGCCGCTTCGGATGCACGCCTCTAACTTCGCTGTTACGGACTACTCCGCAACTCCAAATCCCCTAACCTGTGCAAGGTATCACGCAGCCGTGCGACGCCGTGGCGGCACGCATCACCGCAATTTATTCAAATTCTAGCCAAGGAGGTAAGTGCCGCTTTGAAAAAGAGACAGGAAATTATTTAACCGCATCGTTAAATGCAGGGCTACGCCTCGCATTCTGATAATCAATCTAATGGGGAAACATCATGAGCATTTTTTCAAAAATCAAACACGCCTTTGAGAAGGTCGGGCATGACATCGAAAATGTAGCCAAGGCCGCCATCCACGACGTCGAAGGCGTCGTCAAAACGATGGAAAAAGACGTTGAACACATCTTGCAAGATACGATGAAGATGACTGAAGCGCTGATGGAGGGTCATTTCAAGGAAGCCTTGCAGGACTTCCTGAAGACTACGGATGACGTAGTCAAGGGCGCCGGCGACCTGGTCACGAAGGAAGCCACTCTGGCGATGAGCGCGCTTGGCGATTTACATATATCCAAAGGCTTGGACAAATTCGTCAGCGGCGCTGAAAAAGAGCTCAAGACAGTCACCGACGATGTCGAGAAAGGGATTGACTCGACGGTCAAGACGCTGGCCGACTCCACAGTCGGCATCGCCACCGGTTCGGTACAGATGCTGAAAGATCTTGCCCATGGAAACTTGAAGGCGGCGATGGGCGACATGATGAAGGTGGGTGAAGACCTGGCAACCGTGGCGGCCGATCTGACGCCGGAAGGACTGGCGGTAGACATGGCGAGCCAGGTAATGGTTGCCGCACATATCGGCAACGCCAAGATCGACGACCTGGTGGCCGGCGCATTGCATGGCAATGTAGGCGAGATGGTGAAAGGCGTCGAACAAACCGTCAAAAGTGAAGTGGTTTCGAAGCTTGAAGATTACGCGACGTCAAAACTGGCGTCGAATCCGAAAACTTCGGACGCGATTTCGAATGTCCTACCGTTTGTGGCATTGGCGCCTGATGTCAGCCGTAATCAGAAAAACACGGACAACAACCGCTCCTCGCATCACCAACACTCATTCGCATGATCGACAATTGATCCGATGCAGGCAACGCTGCGTCAAGACTGCCTCGAATAAGCCAAAAGCATCCTTCCTGCGAAAGCAAGAAGGATGCTTTTTTTTTGAAGCTGCCGGCTATTTCAAGGCCGATTTTTAGAAAATCACCAGCAAAGCCAAACCGAGCTAACTGGGGTCAGAGTGAACTTTCTGCGCGCCCTTTGCAGAAACTTCACTCTGACCCCACTTAGCGGACCACGGAGTACCAGCCTCATCGCTGAAGAGGTACAAGACCACCTGGTGCGCTGGGTCTTTCTCCGAACCCGTCATGTGGGGTCAGCGTCAAGTTTCGCGATGAAGCATTGCGAAAGTTGACGCTGACCCCACATGACTCTTGCCTCGATAAGTTAAGACCCAGGACGCTAGCGCACCGAACTGGTCGAAACGTTCGCCGCGGACGGGCCTGACACAGCGATGATCCGCGGCGTCAACAGGAACAGCCGTTGGAAACGCTGGCCCTGGTGGTGCTTGAAACGGAACAGGCCGCCAATCAACGGGATTTTCGACAAACCTGGCACAGCAGTTTCTGCATGGTCATCCTGATCGACGGAGTAACCGGCAATCAGCAAACTCTCGCCGTTGTTGATCAGCGCCTGGGTGTCTATGGTACTGTTGTTGACAACCGGCAGCGTCCCAACCTGCTGCGTGCTCAACTGGCCATCCTCGATATGCACATTAAGGTGAATCTGCTCAGTGCTTGAAGTGGGCACGATCATCGGCAATACCCTGAGCGAAACGCCGGCCGATACGCTATACAGGTCCGCAGACTGGTAGCCGGAAACCGGTACATAGAAGGTTTGCTTGTTGTCCATGATTGCTTCGACATTATCCAGCGTCTCAACCTTGGGGCTGGCAGTGACGCGCGCCTGATCGCTTTGCTGGAGTGCGCTGACCCGCCCCAGCAAGTAACGCCCGGCGCCGCCGATCACCGCCGTCAGGACACCGCCTGCCGGCGTGGAGAGTATCGGACCGGTGCTGGTTTGATTCGCCGGATTGCCGAAACCTTGCGGATTGAGAGAGTCAGGATTTCCAGTCTGGGCCAGGGCGCCGTTGCCGGTCTGCACATCCATGTGGCCGGAATGCAGCCGCCAGTCGACACCTAGCTCTTTCAGCGCATTGTCGGTGATCTCGATGATAGTCGCATCTATTTCAAGCACGCCGGGGCGCTGGTCCAGCGATTCGATCAGCGCTTGAAAAGCCGGCATGTTTTCGGCCCGGTCGCGTACGAAAATCGCATTGCTGCGAGGATCGGCTTCAATCACCGGTCCGGCAGACGCCGCGGCTGCTTCGGCGGTGTTGCCGTCGGCGCGGCCAGTCACGGCGCCGGCGGGAAGCGGTGGAACTTCTGCCGCAGACTGGCGCGAATTATCGAGCCCGGGCAAGGTCGGCAGCGGCGGCCGCCCGTTAGCACCGGACGCAAGCGAATTGCCGCCGTTGTTACCGTTATTGCCGGTGCTGCGCAGGCTCTTCATGCGGTAGGTATCGCGCGGCGCCGGAGTGGCGTCGCCGGCTGCTCCCTGGCCGCCGCCGTTCGCCGAGTACAGGCCGCGCAGCAACGAGGCGACACCGCGCACCGTCACGCCCTGGCCGTCGATTGTGACGGTACGGTCGGTGGCCCAGGCATAGCTCAGAGGAAAACGCTGCACAACAATCTTATCGCTCGGCGCCGAGGTTTGATCAATCAAGCGGGCCACATCGGACACCAGTTCTACGTAGCGCGGCGGCCCGGATGCGATCACCAATCCTGTTTCGCCGTCATAACGGACAGGAAACCGCCGATCCGCTATGCCAAGGCTGCCCAGCACGCGCCGCAGTTCCGCCACATTGCTGTGCTTGAGACTGATGGTTGCGTTACGGGCCTCGTTGGCGCCGGCGATACTGAGCACCGCGCCGTCGTAGTACCAGATGAAGCCGAAAGTATTGGCCATTTTGTCCAGGAACTGTTCTGGAGAACTGTCGAAACGACCTGACACGGAACCGTCGACATGCGAGGAAATCGAGGTCATGATATTTTCGCTGGCGCCAAAGTCGCGCAAGACATCCTTAAGATCCTTATGGTCAGCTACATACTGGAATCTCTGGCTTTTCCAGACCAGCGGCTGAGCGCCGGCGCTGGCCCCCGCCACACATAGAATCACCGGCAATACCCAGGAGATTTGTCGATACAGCGCGCTGCGCTGTCTGCGCAGATATGAAACCGCGCTGTGCGCTTGCCCGCACATCAGAGGAGTGTTTGTCATGAATAGGTATGAGAGAGATAGGCGGTTCGGGAGAACCGCCTCGGGATTCAGCCGTAGATGGTTTCGGATGGCGACTCGTTGAATTGCCGGCGATAGCCCTTGGCCAGCGCGGACCGGCTGCTGACGCCCCAGCGGCTGGCGGTATCGAAAATCGACGCCCCGGCCCAATCGCCGTCAAGCAAATCATTGCGCACGCCATCCAGCCGCAGACTGCGAATCACGTTGCTGGGCGAGACGCCGATCGATCGCTTGAACGCCAGCTGCAAGGCACGCTCGGTGACATCGACATGGGCGGCAACTTCGCGCGTGCTCAGATTTGCCCGGTTCAGGTTATCGACGATGTAGCGGTATGCGCGCCGGTATTTTGCCGGCAGGCGGGCCGAAACATCATCGCTCGCCGCCGTTCCGCTGTGCGTCCCGCCGTGTGCCTTGTCGAGTTGCCGCACCTCGACCGCCTCCAAGCGCAGGCATCGCAGCGCTTCGCTTGCATATTTCGAATAGAACTGGAGCGCCTGGGCTGGATTGCCGCGCCGTACTGCGACTTTCGATGAGGCGTACAGAAACTCGACATTCCAACGTCGCGTTCCTGCTTCTCCTTCAGAGCGGTTGATCTTGACCAGGACGCGATCCGCAATGTCGTCGAGTCCGCCAGCCAGCGCCGCGAGTATGACGTCGAGCTTGGCAAGGAAACCCTGGCCGGCGCCGCCGAAGCGTTGCGGTTCGTCAATCGCGAAAAAAAGCCGGTCCGCCGCGCTAGCGTCACCCTGCACCAGACGATCCAGCAAATTAAGGTATTCCCGGCGCTGCACGAATAACAAGGGCATGGGCGACATTACCGCAGTCTCCTCATGTACATGGCGCATGCGTGCAGCGCGCTCGCCGGCCGACTGCATGCTGGCGCTGCGCGCCGAAGTCCAGAACGCGTGATCGCCCAGGGTCGCGGCGCCGCGGATCTGCAGCTGCACGTCGAACTCTCTTGCCAGCAGCGCCACCAATAATCGCCAGCCAGGCTGACGATGTTCGTCGGCCAGTTCTGCAGCACGCAACAGCGCATCATCGGCCGCAGTCTGGTGGCCGATTTGGTGCTGGACCAGTGCGATCCCCAGCAAACCTTCCAGCACATCGCTGGTGCTGGCGGCCTCGTCGTTGCACATGCGCGTAAAACATTTCGCGCTGGCGCTGTAGCGATCGCGCAGCATCAGCTGCCAGCCGGTATTCCGGCAAGACATGATGCGCAGCCGGTCGCCATTGGCGCCGAGCAGTTTTTGTGCGCGACGATATGCCTCTTCGGCATCCTCGTCATGGCCAAGCAGCAGCGACGAATCGCCGAGCGCAATCAAGCGCGCAATATCGTCAGCCGTCAGATCGCGGCGGCTGCACTCAAGCACGTCGTCGACCTGGCAGTAGGCGCGATCGAAAGCGCTGTCGAGCAATGCGGTTGAATAGGCGGGAAGTTTATCTTGCAAAGAAAGCGCCGAGGTGAGCGCAAAATAGACGGTGGAAAACATGAACGTTACTCCAGTGTAGGTTGTCAAAAAAAATCAGACGATCCGTTGCCGGCTGCCGAATGAATGACACCAGCGACAAGTTCATCATAGGCGAAAGCAACACCGCGAATTTTCAACAAACAACATCTGATTCCACAACAATCTTCACTTCTTCAATGCATTTTCCGGCGCCGTTTTATCTTGTGGATTACCGACCATGCCGGCGCTTAACGCCCGACCGAAACCCAGAAATTTAATATCGTTCACAACCTGTCCCGCGAACACAGCCGCCAGCGCAATTACCATCACCAGGCCGACCGCGCCGCGCAGCGGCTGGCTCAGCGAGTTCGGCTCAAGTTTATCTGCCGCGCGAGAAATCAAGCCTATGCCGATTTCGATCAATACCAGCACCAGCATGATTGGCGTACCGAGTTTCGCGATGCCGGTCCAGATCGAGTCCGTGCGTTGAATCAGGAATGCCTCGGCGGTACTTGAGAGCGATGGCATAAGCTGCTCCACCGGCCACCATTTGAAAGATTCGAACAGAGCTCCGAGTACAAAGATCATGCCGCCGCCAACGTAAAACAAGGTGACCACAAGTTGCAGCAGCACCGCCGACACCGGCGTGCTTTGATCGCCGCGCAGCGGGTTGCTCATCTGTATGTTGTTGAACCCGGCAAGATCGTCGATCAGTGTGCCAACGCTCTGCGCGATCCAAAAGGCCGTGGCTGCGGAATAGCCGAACGCCAGCCCAAGGAAAGCTTCCTTTGCCGTCAGGACCAACAGCGTCGCACTGTTTAAATTTTCAAAGGTTTCAGGATTCTGTCCCGCCGTTACAAAATAGGTGAGCAGATAGATGACGCCGTTGCGGGCTATGCCGGGTATCGCCTGATCGCTGGTGGGCGGAAACACGAGAAATACAATCATGATGCGCATGCCGGCGAGCAGCATCATGACGATCAGATTGTGATACGCCGTGTACAAGGACAGCAGCGTATTGCTCAAAGTCGTTAATTCATTCATCGTTATCTGCCTTGGGGGACTTCAAGAGTTTGATCGTTGCGGCGAAGGTCGAAATGATGCGGCAATGCATGTGCGAGGTCACCACAAATTCGCCGCGAGCTCACCTTAAGGCACGCCGCGCCAGCAGCGTTTCAATCGCTTCCTCGTCAGCGTTTTCCTCGCGGCGGCGGCGGGTTTCGTCTTCAATCTGTTTCAGCTTGTGCCGGCACTTGTCGAGCGCGGCGTCTATGCGGGAAAGCTTGGTACGCAACACTGCAACTTTGCGCTCCTGTTTTTCGAGGGCGTCGTGCGCCTGGCGCTCGCGCACTTGCAGGGCCTGGACTTCACCGCGCAAATGACTGCGCCAGGCGTCATGGCTTAAATACAGTGCCGCGGACAAGCTTGCGGAGAGCAGCTCTCGCAAGCCATCTTCGTGAATGCGGCGGCGTTCGCAAGCTTGCGCCGTTTCCGCAACGGCTGCGGCGTGCGTGGCCTCGACCGCCAGCATGTCTTGCCGGGCAGCTTCGAGTTCATCCTTTGCGCGCTGCTGCCGGCGCATCTGCGCGGCAACAATTGCCCGCCATATTTTTGCGGCGTCAACGCTCATCGCGCGCCATCAGTTGGAAAACTGCGAAATGATCGCATGTGTATGCGCGCCCGGCGCCTCTTCGTCCGTACCCTGGATCAGGAATTGTTCAATGGCGTCGTGATGCGAGATGGCCTCATCGGCCAGCGGATCGGCGCCCTGCTGATACTCGCCGATCTGCAGCAGCAGCTCGATCTCGTTGAACTTCGACATCAGCTTGCGCACCCGGCCGGCGCCGTTGCAATGTGCGCTGCTCGCTACCAGGGTCATTACCCGGCTCAAGCTATTGAGAACGTCGATCGCAGGATAGTGATTGCGCGCGGCGATAGCGCGCGACAGAACGATGTGGCCGTCGAGGATACCGCGTACTTCTTCGCTGACGGGATCGTTCCCTTCTTCGTCCTCGGCAAGCACCGTATAGAACGCCGTAATCGAGCCTACGCTACCCATGCCGGCACGTTCCAGCAAGCGCGGCAACTCGGCAAAAATGGAGGGCGGAAAGCCGCGCCGTGTCGGCGGTTCACCAGCCGACAAGCCGATTTCACGCTGGGCCCGGGCAAAACGGGTCAGCGAATCCATCATCAACAACACACGCATGCCCTGGTCGCGAAAATACTCGGCAATCGCAGTGCCCACGTAGGCCGCCTTGGCGCGCTCGATCGATGAGCGATCCGACGTCGCGCATACCACCACGCTCTTGGCCATGCCCTCCTTGCCAAGAATCAGTTCAATGAACTCGCGCACTTCGCGGCCGCGTTCGCCGATCAGCACCACCACATTCACGTCGCAAGCTGCGCCGCGGGCCAACATGCCGAGCAGCGTGCTCTTGCCGACGCCGGCCGGAGCGAAGATACCGACCCGCTGACCCTCTCCAATCGTCATCAAGCCGTCGATGACACGCACGCCGGTGTCAAGCGGTTCTTCTATCATGCGACGGGTGAGCGGATCCGGGGCAGCCGCGATGACTGAGCGGAAATCTTTGGTCTCGATTGCACCCAGCTGGTCCAGCGGCTCACCCAGGCCGTCGAGCACGCGGCCCATGAGTGCCGGGCCTACCGGCACTGACAAGGGCCTGCCCTGCCCGACCACCCGGGTTGAACGCGATAAGCCAACTACGCTGCCGAACGGCGCCAGCAGCGCGAACTGGCGAGTGAAGCCGACCACCTCGGCGCGCTGCACCAGACGCCCGTCAGCTTCGCGCAGCTCGCATAATTCACCTAGCGTCGCGTCCAGGCCGCCCACTTTCAGCAAGGTGCCTATGACTTCGACCACCTTGCCGTGTTGCTTGAGCATAGGCGTCGCATCGAGCGTGGCGTCCAGCGTGTCGAGAAAACTATCGAAGCCGTCCATCATTCCATACTTTCATATTCGGCCAGCGCGTCGTCCTGGTCCAGCGGATTGTCGTCGTCGGGTTGCGGGAGTTGCGGCTGCGGCTCGGCAACCAGGCCGCTAACAGCGCGTCGCAGCGCATCGACATGCAATGAGAGACTGCCGTCGATCACGCCGTAATCCCACTCGCAGACGCAGCTGCCCGGCAGCAGGTCGGCGCGTCCCACGACTTGCGGGTTGACGCCCCATTGGTTGGCGCTGCAGGCCGCGCCGAAGGCGTCTCGCGCGGCGTCCAGGTCTTGAGGAGCAACCCGAACGGTCAAAAACGATGAATCTTCCAGCAGCCGGTCGACAGTTCCGGCAACCTGCGCGAACAGCGCCTTGGGATCGGCAGTGCCGAGCACGCGTTCGACGCTACGCGTAACAATCTGTGCGATCCGCTCGCGGCTGGCGCTGAGCAACTGGCGCTGCGAAGCCGCCTGGCGCAGCATGGTTTCGTGCACCTCTGCCAGCCCGCGCTGGCGGCCGGCCGAGTAGCCCAGCCGCGCGCTATTGTCGAAGCGGCGCTGCGCTGCCGTTTCAAGCGTATCCGCCCGTTGCTGCGCCGCGGCTACGATGGCCTGGGCCGACGCTTCGGCGTCAGCCAGCAGTCCGGCATAACGCCGTTCGAGTGCGCCATATGCTTGATCGAGGGCCACCATGCTGGCAAGTTCTGCGCTGCGTATCACGTCTACGTCGGGTCCGACGGACGGTTGTTCCGAGCTTAGCCAAATAGCCATTGCATCTCCGGAAAGAACGATCCTAATTTCGAAAAAAAACGCGCCGATTCAGCGTCGCTGGAAACCTGGCTGGGCGACGAGTGCTTATCCCGGGTGGCGCCTGGAACGCCTGCCACGGCAGCGCCAGCAATCTCGTCCAGCGCAAGTGTAGAAACCACCAGAGCAGCCGCAGCCGGGGCCAGGCCGGCATCCTCGGACTGGATCAGTTGCCAGCCATCGGCCGCCAGCGATGCTGCGGTAAAAGACTCCGGCAGCGGCGGCGCAGAACCACCGACAAGCGCATCCACCTGCTGCAGACCTTGCAGCGCAGGCTCGCCGACCGCAGCGAGCAGCTGCTCGCGCTGGCTGCGGGCCACCAGCCGGCGCAGACTGGCCCGTGACCGGTACAGCGCACGCGCCGACAAGACCTTGCGCAAAGCGGCGCCATCCAGCAAAGCAAGCCGGTTGACGCTCAGGCTCAGCTGGTCGATCGAAACGGCGCCTGGGAGCCAGACATGGCGCGCGGTTAGCCATGTCTCGACAGCGGCAGGAGTGCAAGCCTGGCGCCAGCGCTGGCAATGCAGTTGCGCCTGGCGCGCCGCCTCCTCGCGCACCCTTGCTTCGTATCTGGCAACCCAGACATGTAGCTGGGCAAGCGTTGCTGGCCCGCTTTCCCTTGGCTCGCCGACGTGGCTGGCATCGCTGGCGTTCAAGACGGCTTGCTCCGCGAAACCAGGGCACGCAAGCCGCTTGGCGCCAGCTTGCGCAGCAGACCGTAGCGTCTGCCGGCAAACGCCAGCGCTGCGGCCAGAATTCCCGCCAACAGCAGCCCGGCGCCGATCAGCCAGGCGTCGCCGGTGTTGCGGCGCCCCGACCCCGCGGCTGGCAAGTCGGTGCCGGCCACCATCGTCACGCTGACGTTGTCATAGGTCAGTCCTTCCACCGCATGCACCACCAGGTTCTTGATGCTAGGCACCAGCGAAGCGACGTCGGTTCCAGGCAAGTACTTGACGAATACTGCTGCCGACGACGGCTTGACCTCGGTTGCCAATGGGTCGTTATTCGGCAGGACGATCTGGACACTGGCGTAACTGACGCCGTCGATCCTTGAAAGCACCTCCGACAGCTGCTGCGATACCCCATAGATAAAACGCACCCGCTCTTCGGTAGGGGTGGAGATCAAGCCATCCTTCTTGAACATTTCACCCAGATTTTCGTGCTTCTGGTGCGGCATCCCGTGCGAGCGCAGCACGTTGATGGCGCGCGCAAAATCTTGCTCTTCTGCTTTCACCGACCAGCTTTTCCCGCTGTCGTCTTTCTGCTTGGATGCGGAAATGCCGGCGTCGAGCAGCGCCGCCAGCATGTCGTTGGCGTCGGCTTCGGATAATTGCGCAAACAGCTGCTCGCTGCAACCGCTGATGAGCACGACGCTAAACAGAGCGACCAGAACGATGCGGAGCCTGCGGACCAACGTTGGATAGTGTGGCATCTGGCCCTCCTACTGATTCTTGACCAAGGTCTGTATGGCGCCCTTGCTGCCTTGCGCAAGCGTTTGTCCGAGATACAGCTTGGCCGTCAAAGTGGCAACGTCAAGCTGTACCTTTACCGATTGCGCAACCACCTCTTGCATGCTCATCTTGTCGGCGCCTGCTGCGAAGGCGTCGACCTTGTTGGTCAAGGTTCCCATGGCCTGGTCTTGTTGCGTAATCATTTGCGATACCGCAGAAGGTCCCTGGAAGTGCGTCACGCTTTGCGGCGAAAGGCGCGCTTGCTCGAACTTGGCGCGGAACTGTTCGACCAGATCGCTGCGCGGCGCCGGCGTCGGCGCCACTGCGGCTGCCGCGCTTTCCTTGGCAGCGCCCGCACCACCCTGCATTGCGGGTGTGCTTGAGATCGGTGGCAGTGGTGGAATTGTCATGCTCATATTGATCTCCTTAAGCCCGCAGATGCCGGTGTTGTAGCAAAAATTGCAATTGACTCTTATCGATCTGTGCCACAGCCGGCCGTTTCGCCGTCTTCTCGCCTGCCTGCCCCATCAGGGTAGTCATGAGCTCGATCGAGTCGGCATCCTCCTTGCCCGACATGACTTCATTTGCATAGTGACGCCAGGACTCATCGTTCTGATTGGCCAGGCAGATCGCCAGCAGCGAGCTGACGTAAGGGCCGAACGATCCGCGCAAAGGCTGCTGTTCAAGCTCTCGCAACAGACGCACGGCGTCGGAGAAACGCTTCTGACGGATCAAGATCCAGGCGTCGTACGCGCGCAGCTCGATAAAACCCGGCCGCATCAGGTGCACCGCCGCCAGCAGGCGCTCGGTTGGCTCGATATAGTTGTGCTTGGCGCCGAACATCAATAGTTCGATCAGCCCCGTTAACAGCTCGTTACTGCAATTTCCCGTCTTCATATCCGGCTCCTCGAAGAAAAAACCCGCACGCCGCCTTGAGAACAGCACGCACTACGCGGTAGGTAGTACCAGAAGGTAAATCAACTGCGCAGTGATTGCCGCTGCAGATACGAACCGGCATCGCAACTAGCGAAACATCGCACTGAGCGCCGAAGACCGGAAGGCTGGACAAGGACTTCCCGAGGACGGCAATACCCTCCTGCTTCGCCACGACGCGCATCGGTTCGCATTCGCGCTCTTGCCGCTGGCGCGCCGGCTCAATAATCGCTGCACACCTTATTTCGGTATACCTCCATGTCCGACGAAAAAACCGAAGAACCCAGTGAAAAGAAACTGACCGACGCCCGGCGCGACGGCGAAACATCGAAAAGCCAGGATCTGCCGTTTGCCGCAATTCTATTCAGTGCGGCGATCGGTTTTTCGCTGGGCGGTCCGGTCATGACAGAACAATTGCGTTTGCTGCTGCGCATGGGGCTCGACGTTGCGAATGCCCAATCGGAAAACTTCAGTTATACCGATGCGCTGGTTACTGCCGGCACACGCGGCTTGGCTATTTGCCTGCCCATAGCGCTGCTCGCCGCACTGATTTCGGCTGCCGTGATTGCGGCACAAGTCGGCTTGCAACTCGCCTTCAAGCCGCTGGAATTGAAATTCAATTCAATCAATCCGGCATCGGGACTGAAGCGGATCTTTTCGATGCGCTCGATGATAGAGCTGGCCAAAACCGTGGTCAAAGCTTGCATTTTGAGCACGGTACTGTGGAAAACCGTGCTGATACTGATGCCCTTGCTGATCGGGGTCGTGTACCAGCCAATCCTGGGATTGGACAGCATCGCCTGGGGCGCCCTATGCAAGATGCTCGCCATCTCTGCCGTGGTTTTCCTGCTGATAGGCACAGTCGACTTTGCTATCCAGCGCTGGTTGTTCATCAGGGATCACCGCATGAGCAAAGATGAAGTCAAACGGGAGAACAAGGAAAGCAACGGCAATCCGCAAATCAAGCAAGAGCTGCGCAAACTGTCAAAGGAACTTGCCAACTCGCCGCAGAAATCGCATGTGGGACAGGCGAATGTGGTGGTGGTCAATCCTACCCACTACGCTGTCGCCCTGCGCTACGTGCCTGAAGAATGCGGCTTGCCGCGCGTCATCGCCAAGGGAACCGATGACGAAGCGCGTGTCATCCGTGAACTGGCGGCTCTGCATGGCGTTCCGATTGTCGGCAACCCGCCATTGGCGCGCGCGCTGTATCTGGTCGCCCTGGAAGAAACCATCCCCGAACCCCTTTTCGACGCGGTAGCAGCAGTGCTGGCCTGGGTTGACGATATGGGCAAAGGCCACACCACAGCTGTCAATCCAGCTTGAAGGAGATTTACATGAAATCGTCGCGCCTCTTCAATATCAGCGGCGAAGTCGGCATCGTAGCGCTGGTGATCTCGGTTATCGCCTTGATGATCCTGCCTTTGCCCACTTTTCTGATAGATATGCTGCTGGGCCTGAATATCACCATCAGCATCGTGCTGCTGATGGTGACGATGTACATTCCCAGCGCCACATCGTTGTCGGCCTTTCCGTCCCTGCTGTTGTTTACTACCTTGTTCCGTCTGTCGCTCAACATAGCCTCGACAAAATCGATCTTGCTGAACGCCGAAGCCGGCCACATTATCGAGAGCTTTGGCGAACTGGTTGTCGGCGGCAATCTGGTGGTCGGTCTGGTGGTGTTCCTGATCATCGCCACCGTGCAGTTCATCGTTATCGCAAAAGGTTCAGAACGGGTGGCAGAGGTGGGCGCACGTTTCACGCTGGATGCAATGCCAGGCAAGCAGATGAGCATTGACGCCGACGTCAAGGCAGGTAATCTTTCGGTCGAAGACGCCAGGCAGCGGCGTGCACTGCTGGCCATCGAGAGCCAGCTGCATGGCGGTATGGACGGCGCGATGAAATTCGTCAAGGGCGATGCGATCGCCGGCCTGGTCATCACCATGGTTAACATCCTGGCAGGCATGGTAATCGGCGTCAGCTACCATGGCATGAGCGCCGGCGAAGCTGCCAATCGCTTTTCCGTACTCTCCATCGGCGATGCGATGGTTTCGCAAATTCCATCGTTGCTGATCTCGGTCGCGGCCGGTATCTTGATCACCCGCGTGGCTGACGAACACAGCCGGCCGCGCTCGCTAGGCATGGATATCGCAGCGCAGCTGTCGACCAACGCGAATGCCTTGTTCAGTGCTTCGGCGATGTTATGCGGCTTCGCCATGGTGCCAGGCTTTCCGACCACCTTGTTCCTGGTATTGGCGGCTGCGATCTTCGCCGGCGGCTACAACTTGCGCCGCAAGCAGCGCCAAACCCAGCCCGATGCCGGGACCGAACTCTCGGCTCTGCTCACCGACGGCGTCAAAGGCGGCACGCCAAGCATCGCTCAGCACGCCCCCGCGTTTGCCGTGCCGCTGTCCTTGCGCCTATCGAAAAACCTGACCGGCCGGCTCGACGAGACGGCCTTGAACCTGGCCCTGAACGAGATACGGCTGCGGCTGGTAGAAGAACTTGGCCTGCCTTTCCCGCGCACTGCTGTCTGGACCGCCGACAACCTGCCCGGCCTGTCGTACCAGATCCTGCTGCAAGAGGTGCCGTTGCCGCCGGTAGAAATGCCGGAGTCAGTCAGTCAACGCGAACAGGTGCTGGCAGACGATGTCTGCAATTCGGTGCGACGTGCAGCGCATCTCTTCATCGGACTGCAAGAGACGCAGTGGATACTGGATCGAGTCGGCGCCGAGTATCCGGGCCTGGTGGCGGAGGTGCAGAAAGTTTCGACCGTGCCGAAGATAGCGGAAGTATTCAGGCGCCTTCTCGAAGAGCACGTCCCGATCCGGAATATCCGGGCAATCCTGGAAAGCCTGGTGGCATGGGGCGCCAAGGAAAAGGACGTTCTGATGCTTACCGAATACGTGCGCGGCGATCTGGGCCGCTTCATCGCCCACCGGGCGACGGCAGGCACCGGGAAAATGCAGGCGATCGTGCTCGACGCTGACGTCGAACAGACGATTCGCCAGGCGATCAAGCCCACCCCGGCGGGCAATTTCCTGACGCTTGAACCGCAACAGATCGACGCCCTGCTGGAGTCGGTCCAAAGCGCCGTCGGCAGCGAACCTGCGGCTGGCGTCGCGGTTGTTACAGCAATGGATATCCGACGTTACTTCCGGCGCATGATTGAGCAAGGCTTCCCGGCACTGCAGGTGTATTCATTCCAGGAACTGGGAGCGGATGTCGAGCTGCAGCCGGTCGGCGTGGTTAATCTCTAGCCATGGATAACCGCTTCCGGCAGGCCCGCGAATTGCGGGTGCTGCGACTTTCCGCAACGCATTCCGACAACGCTCCAAGCCGCCCCGCACGGCAGCGGACAGCACGTTTCAACGCAGTTCTCGGCGCCGCCCGGCAAGCGCTGACAGATAATACCTACGCTGGCTCCGAAGATCGATCGACCGACGACGACGCGGAGCAGCGGGATGACGCTCCGCCAGTCATGCCTGAGCAAGACAATCAGGCTGCGGCGGCAACTGCGGCAGTTGGCACCGACGCCGAGCGGGATGCGCTCGCCGCCCTGCGCGCGCACATGATCCGGCAATGCTCGCAGGCGGCGGAGGCCGACCTGGTAGTCGAGCATCTGGCTGAGCGCATCGCCAACTTCTGTTCGTCGCCGGCGGTTCAGGGAGGCGGCAACTGGGAAGTAGTCATCGTGCTCAATCCTGCCATCCTGCCTGAGACCCGTCTGCAATTAAAACTTTCGCCTTTCCGGCTGTCGCTTCGCTTCGATTGCGGTAATGCGCGGGCCAATGACCTAATCTGCTTGAACACGGACGCACTGCAACGGCGTCTGCGTTCCCGGCTCGGCGCCAGCCTTGAGATTGACATCGAGCTGGCCTGAAGCCTCCAGAAAAGAGATGGATTCCTATGCATAAGCAAGTTACGCAGCAAGTTACGGAGCAAGGTATGGAGGAAGTCATGGCAACCCCCATCGGCAACCGCTTGCGCTCCTATCCTGCGGCGCTGGCCAGTCTGTCGCGAGGCTTATTCGATGCGCGTAGCACGATGCGCGTGGCGGCCCGCGCCGCCGGCATCGAACTGCGTGCGCTGCCGGCGGCATCGGTCAGCTTCAAACGCGCTGCTACGCTGCGCTTGGATTCTGCCTACGGCGTCCTGACCGCGCTGATCGACCTGGCCAGTCATCCGGCGCTTGAAATGATCGCGCTCGACACCGACCGCCCAAGGCGTATCGCACTGGCCAATCTATGGCTGGCGCCGTTGCTCGAAAAACTGGTGGCGCACGGCTATCCGCAACCAACCGTTGCGGAGCTGACGCTAGCTGACGATGCGACGCCGGCGCAGGGGCTGGCATTTGAATTCCAGCACGTATCGGCAGACACCTGTCCTGATGTTGCCGATGTTGCTGTGATTGTCGATCTGCCGCCAGCGCTGGCGACGCTGCTCGAACGGCAATGGCTGACTGCCGCCGGCGCCACGCAAGCGTTACCCGCACTATCCCTGCCCACCCATCTGCGGCTGCGCAGCCGCAATTGCAGCCAGGCCTTGCTCGCTTCCTTGCGCTGCGGCGACATCTTGCTCGGCTGGCAGCCGCGCGGAAATTACGTGCGCGGCGCGCCTATCGACAATGTGGCGCTGCGCTGGGGCGTCAGCAACGGCTGGTGCGCCAGTGCGCTGGCAAGCGTCGCGGCACACACCATTACCCTGGAGAACAAACCTATGACGACCACCTACAATCTGGACAACGATCAACCTGCGGACCTGGAAGCGGTGGACGCGGCGCAGCAGATCGATGTCGGACAGCTTGAGATTCCAGTCCATCTTGAAATTGTTACGCTCAATCTACCCATAGCGCAAATCGCTGCGCTGGAATCCGGCTGCATCCTGGAACTTCCAGTGCCGGTAGACGATGCCCAGATCCGGCTGGTTTCGCATGGACAGGTTCTGGCGTTTGGCGAACTGGTAGCAGTCGGCGGCCAGCTGGGCCTGCAAATCCACCGCATGGCAGAGCGCAATGAGCGGCACTCCTGATATCGCGTCGCTGCTGATCGCAGCGCTCGCCCTTAGCATCCTGCCGTTCGCCGCGATGGTGGTCACGTCGTACACGAAAATCGTGGTCGTGCTGGGCCTGCTGCGCAATGCTCTCGGCTTGCAGCAAGTGCCGCCGACCTCGGTGCTGAACGGCGTCGCCATCATCATTTCATGTTTCGTGATGGCGCCGGTAGGGATGGAAGCGGTCAAGCACGCGCAGCTGTCGAGCGAACAAACTGCCGGATCGCAGATCATGCCATTGTTCGACGCCGCACGCGAGCCGTTCCGCGCCTTTCTGCGCAAGCACACGTCGGAACGCGAGAAGGCGTTTTTCATGCGCTCGGCACGCCAGATCTGGCCGCCGGAACGGGCCGCGGAGCTGAAGCCGGACGACTTGATCGTGCTGGCGCCGGCATTCGCATTGAGTGAGCTGACTGCGGCTTTCAAGATCGGCTTCCTGCTATACCTGTGTTTCATCGTGATCGATCTGGTGATCGCCAACGTGCTGATGGCGTTGGGACTATCCCAGGTCAATCCGAGCAACGTCGCGATTCCATTCAAGCTGCTGCTGTTCATATCGCTAGACGGCTGGTCCACCTTGGTTCACGGACTCATATCCACTTATCGGTGAAGCCATGGAATACGATGCAATCACCCACCTGACGACACAGGCATTGACGCTGGCCCTGCTGGTATCCCTGCCGGTTGTCGGCGTTGCTGCAATCACCGGCCTGGTGATTGCTTTTCTGCAGGCGATTACCTCGCTGCAGGATTCCAGCATCTCGCAGGGCATTAAAATGATAGTCGTGACGGTGGTGGTGGTTATCGCCGCTCCATGGGCCGCCGCCGCCATCCAGAACTATGCGCGTTCCGTGTTCCAGGTGATATTCCCATGAGCATCTCGCGTATCGACAGCTGGAACAGTCCGCACCAGGTGGACGACGAGGAACAGCCGATCCAGCAGCCGATCCAGCTGCCGCTTCCCGGCCACCATCGCCATCGGGCCGCTGCCCTGCGCGCCAGGCGGCAGACGGCGCGGCGCGGCGCCAGCGGGGAACCGGAGCAGCTCGAATCAGGCGCCATGAGCGACGATTTGCTGATGATGCTGGAAGAGCATTCCTCCTCGCAACGTACAGCACTCAACACAATAAATCTTCGTCAATCCAGCGACGATGGCCGCCCATCCGACCGCGACCGGCGCGAGGATCTGCACCAGCGCCGCCGCGATGGTGCAGGCAATGCCGGGCGCGTGCAATTTGATGCGGCGGGTCCGGCGCGCACTATCGACATCATGCGGGCCGCCCGGCGTCCAATCCGCGAACAGGCTCTGCTACTCGGCACATGGCCATTGGCGCATGACACCAATTTGCGGCTGCACGGCCAGGCGGCTGCCGAAACAGCATTGCTCGGAGCACGCGACAGCCTGGCCTCCGGCAAGCCGCAATCAAGCACAACCTACAGGATTCTGGCGATCATGCGCGAATTTTTGCAAATGCCGGTTGCAGCCCGCGCGCAGACAACTACTTTGCATACGGTGCGCGACCGCCTGGTGGCGCTGGTCGAGCCTGGCAAGCAAGCTGTACCGGCAATCATCAGAGGTGGCGATGCGTCTTCCACCGCCCTGCTGCTCCGGTCCGGCCCGGCATCCCGGCGAACACGCACTGCCGCCGAGGAAACCATGAATCTGCTGCTGCCGTTGCTGCTGCTGAACCTGTCCCGCAAGCGTACCGACATGGAACGTGCGATCGGCGTGGCGAAGCTTTCAGCACTTATCCTGCGCGGCCGCGGATGGTAATCAAGTTCGTTCGCGAGCCAATAAATTCGGGCCTTGGCTGCGGGCCTGCAGAACACGAAGATAGACTTATATCAAAGCAGTACAGCAAGGTGAACAGCAGCGCTAGCCTGATTGATCCTGATTCAACAGCAGAACAAGGGAGTTAGTCCATGAAAAAACAGATTCGCGTATTGACTGGCCGTCACTCCGGAGCAGCGATCAATCTGGCCAATGGCGATACCACGATCGGTTGCGACGCCAGGTCTGAAATCCAAATCTCAGACTGGAACGCGCCGGCCATGCTAATTACGCTGGATGAGCAAGGCAAGGTCGCGATAGGCGTCTTAAATGACAGCGAGCCGCAGGCCCAGTTGGAAGATTTTGAGCCGCGCAGCTTCAGCGATATTGTTCTATGCGCGGGGCCGGCAGAGGCAACATGGCCGTCCGACATCAGTTTGCTGCGTATGGTCTGTAGTCCGCAAGCCAATCAGCAAACCGGGTCGGAACATTTACCGGACCAGGCGCGGGCATCTCTGCATCCAGTCAAGACTGTTCCCATCTGGGCGCGCCACGCAACCATCAGCTGGCTGGTTCTGGCCTCGTCCGCACTGGCGGCCGTGACCGCCACCGCGATGATTGTGCCGGGCACGAATCCATTGCGGAGCGACGTCCTGCCACAACCGCAGGCCTCGCTGGAAAAACTGAAACTGGCTGTGGCGCAGCTGAATCAAGACGATCTGACAATTACCGAGCAAGACGGCGTGCTCAACGTCAGCGGCATCGTCAAGCAGGAAGACGCCGCAGCCAGGATCTATCAAGCGGCGCACACCTTCGCCGCCGGACATTTGAAGTGGAACGTCAGAGCGGCGGACGAAGTGGTGCGCGATCTCAAGGAATCATTGCGCGCCCCCGACATCAGTGTGCAATACAGGGGCGACGGCGTCTTTGCTGTCACAGGAACCGTACTGCATCCCGAGGCCATCCAGAAAGTTGTAGAACAATTCCGCGCCGACCTGGGGCCGCTGGTCAAAAAGGTCGATGTCAATGTCATGCGCGCCGACGAAATCGCTACCGCTAAGGATATCGGTTCCGCGCTGGCAGTCGACGGCCTGCAATATTTCGCGTCGAGCGACGGTACGAAAAGTTTCGTTTCGCCGCAACACGCTTCGCTCCGTTTCCAATGAGGTGATTGCAATGTACGAATATATGACAGAACCGCTGATCAATACTTTAAATGCGCTACCTAAGTTAGCCGGCGATCCAGCCCATTCCGCCGAGTTGAAGGCGGTGGCACAGGCACTGGAACAGATGGCGCTCAGCGCCGCCGAAGCCAACCGGGCCAGCACAGACCCGAGCGAGCGCCAAAGCGGCGGTGTGATAGTCGATGGATTGAGAGCGGCAGCCGAGTTATGCCGCTCTGCAGTGGAACAGCGTGCGTAATGTTTTTCAGTTTTCAATGCCGTGCGGCTGTTTTTCACGGCATCGACTCAGTTTTGTGTGATGCCCATGCGGGAATTGCACATTTTAACCGGACTCCTCACGGAGCCCATCTAGCCCGCTTCGAAATCGGAGCATGTTTTTCATCAAGGAGAATCAAAATGGCAGGAGCAATTACCGGTCTGGATACAGGTGCACAAATCGCTGAAATTGAAGCAGCAGCGGAAGCAGAAAACGCCATCAACTTGGCTAACACTCTGGCCAAGGTCCACACGATGGGTCTGAAGGCAGCCAAAGATATCGTCGGCTAATCATCGTAAACAACCGGCCGGCGCCTTTCAAGGTGTCGACCAGTCTTTTTTAATTTACATCACTTTCATCAAGGAGAATCAAAATGGCAGGAGCAATTACCGGTCTGGACACAGGTGCACAAATCGCTGAAATTGAAGCAGCAGCGGAAGCAGAAAACGCCATCAACCTGGCTAACACTCTGGCCAAGGTCCACACGATGGGTCTGAAGGCAGCCAAAGATATCGTCGGCTAATCATCGTAAGCAACCGGCCGGCGCCTTTCAAGGTGTCGACCAGTCTTTTTTTTAATTTACATCACTTTCATCAAGGAGAATCAAAATGGCAGGAGCAATCAAAGGTCTGGATACAGGTGCACAAATCGCTGAAATTGAAGCGGCAGCGGCAGCAGAAAACGCCATCAACCTGGCTAACACCCTGGCCAAGGTCCACACGATGGGTCTGAAGGCAGCCAAAGATATCGTCGGCTAATCATCGTAAGCAACCGGCCGGCGCCTTCCGAGGTGTCGACCAATCTGTTTTTAACCTATACCACTTTCATCAAGGAGAATCAAAATGGCAGGAGCAATTACCGGTCTGGACACAGGTGCACAAATCGCTGAAATTGAAGCAGCAGCGGAAGCAGAAAACGCCATCAACCTGGCCAACACTCTGGCTAAGGTCCACACGATGGGTCTGAAGGCCGCCAAAGATATCGTCGGCTAATCATCAGACAGCGGCAGGCCGACACTCGTCCGGGTGTCGACCAGCCTCTTTTTTAAAATACAGCGCTTTAACCTGGGAGCGTCAACATGTCTGCAATCACCGGTCTGAATACAGATGAGCAAATGGACATAATCGAAGCAGCGGCCGCAGCAGAAAACGAAATCAACCTGGCCAACACCCTGGCCAAGGTCCACACGATGGGTCTGAAGGCCGCCAAAGATATCGTCGGCTAATCGTCAGACAGCGGCAGGCCGACACTCGGCCGTGTGTCGACCAGCCTCTTTTTTAAAATACAGCGCTTTAACCTGGGAGCGTCAACATGTCTGCAATCACCGGTCTGAATACAGATAAGCAAATGGACATAATCGAAGCTGCTGCCAAGGCAGAGAACGCCATTGACTTGGCCAATGCTCTGGCCAAAGTCCATACGATGGGTTTCAAGGCCAGCAAGGATATCGTTGGCTAACGGCCTGGCGCCGTTGTTCCGGATATTGCCAGTTTCTTTTGACGATATGCCGTTTATTCTTTTGTCGATCCCTCGATCTCCGATCCCTCTTCCTGTAAATTTATGAGCATAGAACGCCGCGACGAATTGATTCGCGAACTGTGTGCGATCCGGCAAATTGCCGACGTGGACGGTGTGGTGAATTCAGGCTTGCTCGAAATTGACAGTTTCGAGGTGGCGATTGATTATTTCGACGACGACCCAAAAGCCGTCTACGTCAATTTTCAATTGGGCATAGTCACGGCCGGCCGTACGCTGCGCATCTTCAGATTGCTGCTGGAAGCCAACCTTGCCGTCTATGCGCAAGACCAGGCGCAACTTGGGCTGGACGTAGATACCGGCGGCATCGTGCTGATAAGCCGCATCGCCCTGGACGATGAAATCGATGGGAAATGGCTGGTCGACCTGGTCGATCACTATCTCGAACATGGCCGTTACTGGCGCGACAATATGTTCCAGGCGCGGGACGACATGTTCGAAAATATCGCCTACGGAGAATACGTCTGGATTCGCGCCTGACGGTTCCAGTTCCCGCTTCTCGGTTCCCCGCCCCCCCGTTCCCCTCATCGCGTTTTTTGCCCGTTATTCGATATCGAATACTTCCTTTGCCGCCATCCTGGGAAATATTGTCATCCTGCTGTCATCTGTTTCGCTATTTTCCGGGTAATTTCGCCGTTCGCTTTTCAACGGCCAGCATCCAGCCGCGAAAATGTAAGGTCATCACATCATGGAGTAAATAAAATGGAAATCACCAGAAACGCCCCCGCAACATCCCAACATATCGATACCGAAGCTGCTTCGGAACAGCAAGGCAATAGCGCTGCACGCCGCAGCGGCAGCAGATCGCCAACCCGGGAATCGCTGCCCGGATTAGAGTCGCTTTCAGGCAGCGGAAAGAATGCAGCGAGCAGCAATGTTTTCAGCAGCAAAGGAAGCAGCGCGCTAGCGGCCCTGACAGTTGAACAAGCTCCCCGCAAGAGCGTCGGCTATAAAGGCGAAGCTAGCAATGCCGCTCTTGCAGCGCATCTGAAGAACTCATTCACCCACGCATCGCAGCTTGACGCCAAGATGGATGAAATGGTGGTCAAGGGTAAATTTACAGTCAAGGACGCAGATACAGTCAAAGTGAAAGATACGCTCGACCTGGTGAAATACGTTAAAGGCCAGGTCCAGACATGGTTGAAAAAACCGGGGACCGAAGCTGCGCTCCATACCCAGGCAACCCAGGCTTTCACCCATAAAATCGGCAAGGAAGATTTATTTCCCGGATGCATCCTGGTGCGTAAGGAAAGCATTCCGGAATCGAAGGCGCATGCGTTTTCCCTGGGCTTGCAAATGGTGCCCAATCTGAATGGCATCGAGGACAACAAAGGCGACGATAATTGTTTTCACATCATGATGTGGGCGCACGACAAGCAAAATCCGGTCAAGACAGAGCTGGATGGAAAAGGCGAAGCAGAACAACTGGAAGCGCGCGGCGGACTCGGCACGTCGAACACCATGCGGGTGCAGGCGTCTTCGATACAGGACGGCCAATACTGGGTCTACAAGCCCACCGACAAGAATGTCGGCGATTGGGCGGCGCAGGCGGGTCAAATGTGGCAGGACGTCCCCTACAGCAAAACCATCCTGGGTACTTCGATGAAACCGGGCGACAAATTTACAAAATTTACCGAGGCAGCCAAGAAGGATATCCTGCAGGTGGCGTCGGATCCCTTCACCCATACTCCGCCGCAGGCGCAACCGTCGGACGGCGCCCATTTCTTATCCATGACCCCGAAAGAACGGACTCCGGGGGAAATCTGCTCAAGCGTTGCCGTGCGCTTGTATCAAGCTGCGCACGCCCAGATTGCGCTGGCCAAGCAGGTGGAAAAGAACCAGGAATTGCCGACCGACGACGAAGCAGAGGCGATGCTGGAAAAAATCGTTTCCGAATTTACGGGATTGATGGCCAACAACGCAGAAGGCGTTTCCCCCAAGAGCGTCGAGCATTTCTGCAAAGTCGGAAAGACGGCGGAAGGCGAACCGCAATTTAATTTCCTTGGCGTGTTGACGGTAGACGCAAAGGACGTCCTCTACCCTGAGGCCAGGTACGACTCCAACAACAACAGAATTCCCCCAGCGTCGCACTGATTGCAGTCACCACGATCTGGTCCTTCCCCGCTTAAAACCTGCGTGCGAGTAGTCTCTATGGTGATATCTGCTCATGTATCATTTCAATGCGCTTAACAAACGCAGCTAAGTGGGATCAGCAGCTAACTGGGGTCAGAGTGAACTTTCTGCGTGCTTTTTGCAGAAACTTCACTCTGACCCCACTTAGCGGGCCACGGAGTACTGCC
>Ga0207141_10096_pt1 | contig 28416 bp, 31 predicted proteins | sample Alteio_BWMinHeat_5_FD_153553 | JGI IMG/M metagenome (GOLD analysis project Ga0207141, IMG submission 153553) | Enriched cells from forest soil in Barre Woods Harvard Forest LTER site, Petersham, Massachusetts, United States -... | ecosystem: Environmental > Terrestrial > Soil > Temperate forest >... | reverse complement strand
GGTCAGCGCGAGCTCGGCTGCCAATGACTGGGTGATCCCAATCACGGAGAATTTTGAGGCGCTGTAGGCGCCGTAGCGCGGCTTCCCGATCTTACCGAACCAGGAAGCCGTATTGATGATCCTTCCGGCCTTGCGCGCCACCATACCGGGAACGACGGCCTGGCAAACATTAAGCACGCCCTCGACATTGATGCGGAATACGTTGCGCCATTCCTCGATGTCCTGATCCACGAGTGGACCGACCGTGACGATAGCCGCATTGTTGGAGGTGATATCGATACGGCCGAATTCCTTCTCCAGCTTGGCTGCGGCCTTGGACACCTGATCGTGATCGCCCACGTCTGCGGGAAGAACAAGACATCGCGGCCCCAGTCCCTCCACCTGATTTGCCGTCTCCTCCGCACCTGCCCGATCAATATCGACGATGCCGATATTGCAGCCTTCCTCGGCTAGACGCGTGGCGATGCGACGGCCTATACCCACTGCAGCGCCGGTGATCAGCGCCGTGCGTCCATCAAGTCCATACATTTCGGCTATCCTGTTGAACGAATTATTCGACGCCACGGCGGCTTGACCATCGACGTCCAGAGTGCAGGCGTCGTCGATTGTCCCCGAGGATCAGGCGGTGTCCCGTGCTTTCTCGGCACGAGCCTCGGCCAATGCCGCAATGAGGCTGCGGGAGACGCGATGGATATGCGCGCGTAGGGTATCGACCCCCCGACGGATATCGCCGAGGCGGGCGAAGGTGATCAGCATCTTGTGGTCGCCTAGTTCGCGGTCAACGTCTTTCACGACGGCTATGTGCAAGTTGATATAGCGGTTGGCGTTGTCGTGGACGGTGCGCAGCAGGCGCAGCGCCATCGTGTGGCCGCTCGGCTTGTAGAGCGTTTCGTGGAAGCGCCAGTTCAGTTCACCCCAGTTCTCGACATTGCCGCTTTGCCGTGCTTCCTCGGTTATCGCCTCGGCCAGAGCAAAGTCTTCATCCGTCAGCCGCGGGATCGCCGTTTCGAACAGCCAGGTTTCCAGCCGCACGCGCAACTCAAATAACTCCTCAATCTCGTCCAGCGAAAGCGAGGTTACAACGGAGCCCTTGTGTAGTACCGACACGACAAAACCTTCGGCTTCTAGTCGGCGGATCGCCTCCCGAAGTGGCACGCGCGAGACACCAAGCTCCGCCGCGAGTTTCTCCTGCCTAAGCGGCATGCCCTCGGGCAATTGTCCTAGAATAATCTGCCGCCGCAATTCGGTGACGATCTGATCGGTCAACGATTGGCGATCAACTTTCATAACCATAGCCAAGCTCCCAAGATTGGATTAAATATCCAATCGTTCCATCGCCACAAGCCGCATGTCATCATAATTGCGAAAAATTCGGGCTTTTCGTCGCTTCACAGTCCTACTATCTCATAGATTGTATTCAATTTGGAGAGTTCCATGAATGCAGAGCAGCCAAAGTCAGTGGGAGAAGTCCTCATCCGACAGCCGGGAAGTGCGACCAGCTATTGGCAGCCCGTGCCGGCCAACGGGTATATCGATGTGATTTTTTCACCCGAAATGGTGGTCATGGATCATCCGATTGGCTTCGGCACCCAAACGGTTGCGCCTGGCGGCTATGTACGCGAGCACGCGCATGATCGAAATGAAGAGGTCATCTTCGTCATCAGCGGGATCGGACGCGCCGTGATTGATGGCGTGGATCACGCCATGCGTCCGGGCTCAGCCTTCTTTATCGGCAAGAACCGCCGCCACATGTTCGTCAACGAGGGGGCGGACGATATCGTCTGGACCTGGCTGATCCTTCCAAACGGTCTTGAGGATTTCTTTCGCCTCATTGGACGCACCCGCCAGGAGGGCGAACCGGCGCCAGCGCCGTTCCCGCGTCCCGATAACGTGCTCGAAATCGAGCGTAGCACCGTGTTCGCCGCGCAGCCGGCAGATCAGCGTCAGCCTTGAAGAACATTTTCCCGTAGCAGTCGTGGCGAGAAGAAAAGAAAAGCCGAGAAACAGATGCGTCTGAAAGATAAGGTAGCCATTATCACGGGCTCTGCAGCCGGCATTGGCGAAGCGACGGCCGGATTGTTCGTCCGGGAAGGCGCGCGTGTGCTGCTTGCCGACAAGAACGGCGTAGCCGCTGCACAGGTCGCGGAGCGTCTCGGTGATGCCGCCGTCGCCAGCGAAGTCGATGTCAGCAACAGTGCGAATGTCCGGCACATGGTCGACACAGCTGTCGAGCGTTTCGGTCGGCTGGATATTATCGTCAACAATGCAGGTTACGGTATACCCGGCACCGTCGTCACCACGGAAGAGGACGACTGGGACGCGCTGATGGCGGTCAATCTCAAGGGCGTCTATTTGTGCTGCAAGCACGCGATACCGGCGATGGCCGCCAGTGGTGGAGGCGTCATCGTCAATACGGCTTCGAATGTCGCTACCGTCGGCATCTTCGACAGGGCCGCCTATGTCGCTTCGAAGGGTGGGGTTGCAGCCCTCACCAAGGCAATGGCGCTCGATCACGCTCGTGAAAATATCCGAGTCAACTGTGTGGCACCAGGCGTGACCTGGTCGAGCTATTACGAGAAGATGGTTGCCGGCCATCCTGACCCCGAGACCTTCCTGGCAAAGCTGAAGGCCCGGGCGCCGATCAACCGGTGGGCGGAGCCAGTCGAGATTGCCAATGCCATTCTCTGGCTAGCATCGGACGAAGCGTCCTTTGCCACCGGTGCAATGTTCACCGTCGATGGCGGCATGACGGCCTGGTGAAACGATGAAGCACGGAGCACTCCTCCACAGGATCGCGCTGATTGGTTTTGGTGCGATCGGCCGCACGCTTCACGCACGGCTTTCATGCGATGCCTCCTTCCGGATCGCTGTTCTGCTTCGCGAAGGAGCAAGCTTGGAGGCCGCTCGATCCCAGGGCATCGATGCTGTCTCCAGCCTGAACGTGCTGCTGGCGAAAATGCCCGATCTGGTGGTGGAAGCGGCAGGCCGCGAAGCGGTCGCAGCCTATGTGCCTGCGATTCTCGAGCAGGGAGTACCGGTCATCATGTCTTCGACGAGCGCCTTCAGTGATGAAGGCATGCTGGTGAAGTTGACGGAAAACGCACAGCGCGGGCGAACGTCCGTAATCGTTGCTGCCGGCGCTGTCGGTGGCCTCGATTATCTCGCCGCGTTGAAAAATAGCGAAGCGCAAATTCGCTATACTTCTCGAAAGCCACCTTCGGCCTGGGCGAGTGAATTGGCAGCCCTTGGTCACGTTGCAAGCGCGCTCCGCTCAGAAGTCCTGCTCTTCGAGGGCACCGCCGCGGAAGCCGCCCGCCTTTACCCGCGCAATCTCAATGCGGGGTTGACTATCGCCATGGCGGCAGGAGCCGGGCGAACCGTGGTCAGGGTTGTGGCAGACCCACTCGTCTCCTTAAACACGCACGATATTGAAGTCAGCAGCGATGCTGGCACGGCCAGCATGCGTTTCGCCAACCGTCCCTCGCCTGACAATCCCAAGACGTCCGCCATCGTGGCTTTGAGCCTTGAGGCGGCGATACGCAGATATTTTTCGCCGGTTGTCCTGTGAGCCATTCCAAAGGATTGGGTGTTCTCAATGCCGTATGCTCGTACTGCCGATCCCAGCGCACTTGGCGCATCTGCCGAATGTCGCCGTGGGCCGGATCCCTGGCTCAGTGGCGACGCTGGATCGCGCAACGTTCGTCATGCCCAGACGCTTGATGCTCTCGGACAAAAGGCCCCTCCCGGATCCCACGCAATTTTCCTCCTCACCCATCGGAGTTTCCCATGAGATTCAGTCGCATGATCACCGTGGTCGGCGCCCATGCCTGCGGCGAGTTGAATGAAGTCATCACCGGCGGCGTGCTCGACGTTCCCGGGAGCACCATGTTCGAGAAGATGCAGTACCTACAGGCCAAGGACGACTTCCTTCGCAAGTTTCTCCTGAACGAGCCCCGTGGGCGAGTCAGCCAATGCGTCAATCTCGTGCTTCCGCCGACGCGCCCGGAGGCGGATGTCGGCTATGTCATCATCGAGTCCGACTATTATGTGCCGATGTCGGGTACCAATACGATCTGCACCGTCACCGCGCTGCTTGAGACCGGAATGATCCCGATGCAGGAGCCTGTGACCCAACTCACTGTCGAAGTGCCGGCAGGCCTCGTGAAGATTCGTGCCGAATGCCTGAACGGCAAATGCGTGAACGTCACCTTCGACAATCTGCCGGCCTTCGTCTTTGCCCTTGATCGCGAGATTTCCGTGCCGGGGCTGGGCGCGATCAAGGTTGATGTCGCCTATGGAGGCATGATCTATGCCCTGGTCGATGCCGGTAGCGTGGGCTTCAAACTTGATATCAGCGAGGCCGCCCAGCTCGTCGAAGTGGGCGAGCGCATCAAGAAGGCGGCGGCAGAGCAGATTCCGGCGGTTCATCCGGAAAATCCGGAGATCCACACCATCAACCAGACGCTTTTCGCTGGGCCCGTCCGCCAATTGCCAGAGGGTAAACGCGCCAAGAATACCGTGATCGTCTCGCCCGGACGCCACGACAGATCTCCTTGCGGTACCGGCACCAGCGCCCGTCTTGCTGTGATGCATGCCCGCGGCGAACTCGCCATTGGTGAGACCTTCGTGCATGAGTCTCTGATTGGCACCGAATTCATCGGCCGCCTGCGCGGCACCGCTGATGTCGCCGGCACACCGGCCGTCCTGCCGACGATCACCGGATCGGCCTGGATCACGGCCTTCCATCAATATGTTCTCGATCCCACCGACCCCTTCCCGGGCGGCTTCCGGCTCGGTGACACATGGCCGGGCTATACGGGCGGCCCGATCTAAAGGGGCCGCTCATGCCGATCCTGCAGGCGAATGACGGTTGCCGGCTCCATTACGAGGTGCGCGGCACAGGCGCGCCGGTGGTGTTGATTCCCGGACTTGGCGGCGATGGCCGGTTCTGGGACGGCGTGGCGCGAGAAATGGAAGACGCCCATCGGTTGATCGTGGTCGACCATCGCGGCGCCGGTCTCAGCGACCGGCCAGCCGGACCATATACGATCGAACGGATCGCCGCGGATGTCCTGGAAGTACTTGATGGAGAAGGCTGCGAGCAGGCCGATCTCGTCGGTCATTCTACGGGGGGCGCGGTCGTACAGACCCTCGCGCTCAATGCGCCGGCGCGCTGCACCAAACTCGTCATCAGCGCAAGCTGGTGCCGACCGGATGCCCGCTTTCGCATGCTCTTTGGCACTCGCCTTGCTCTGCTCGAACGCAATGAACCCGAAATCTATCAGTCGCTGACGCATATTTTCGGCTACGGATCGGAATGGCTGGCCCTGCACGAGAATGAGCTTGCCGCGGCGGTCCTGCACGCACCGACCGGTCTGGCACCATTAAGCGTCACCGCCGCTCGCGTGCGCATGCTGCTCGCCTTTGACCGTGCGGCGGATCTCCCCCGCATCAAGCAACCTTGCCTGGTGATGGGTTCAAAGGAAGATATCCTTTTGCCGCTCTATTATTCTCGCGAAATCGCCAATGCCATTCCTCAGGCCTCCTTGATCGAGTGTAGCGGCGGCCATTTCTATCCCAGGGAGCGACCCAAAGAGTTTGCACAAGCAACGATCAAATTTCTCAGAAGCTGACGCTGGTTTCTTCACATGCCCACGCCAGACTTTTTTCTTAAATCGCCATTCGGCGCAGAATACGCCGTTCCACTAGGGACACGATCTGGGTGAGTGGAAAACCCACGGCGAAATAGATAGCCGCGACAGTCGTCAGCACCTCGATCGGGCGGGCCGTGGCGTTCGAAATGTTCTCGCCCTGGAACATGAGGTCGGCCATCCCTACAGCGGAGACCAGTGCGCTCTCTTTGAACAGCGTGACCGAATTTGAAAGCAGGTTCGGAATGGCGCGGATACACGCCTGCGGGAGGATGACGTGCAACAGGCTAGCCCATCGCGGCAAGCCGAGCGCGACCACGGCATCCTTCTGCTCCGCACCGATCGACAAAAGCGCGGAGCGAAATGCCTCGCTGCAAAGGGCGGTCATATAAAGCGAAAGGGCTATCACCGCGGATACGAAAACACCGAGATCCACGTGCAGGATGACCGGGAGGCAGAAGAAAATCCAAAACAGCTGTATCAGCACCGGCGTGCCGCGGAAGAACTCCACGAACACCGTGCTCCCCACATAGAGAATCTTATTATTGCTGCTGCGCATGAGGCTGACGAGGAAGCCGAGCACCAGGCCGATCACGATGCACAGGAGGCTTAGCAGGACCGTCGTGCGCAGGCCGCGAAGAAGAGCTGGCAGATATTCGATGATGACTGAGGGTGAAAATTCAAGGCCCATGGCATCACTCCGCTTCAGGCCAGGAGCCGGGCGTTTCGACGCTCGATCCGGTTGACGAGTTGGCTGATCGGAAAGGACAGACCGAAATAGATCAAGGCGACCGTGGTGAAGGTCTCTATCGGCCGATAGGTTTCGACTGCGAGCATCTTGCCCTCATACATCAGATCCTCGACCGACACGACGGCGACCAGAGAACTCTGTTGAAATAGGCTGATTGAATTGCTGACCAGTACGGGCGAGGCAATTCGCAATGCCTGTGGAAATACGACATGCACCGCCTGATGCCATTTGGATAATCCGAGCGCCACGGAGGCGTCGCGATGGGCTGCCGGCACAGCTTGGATTGCGGCGCGATAAGCTTCGGAATTGAATGCCGTGAGATTAAGCGTGAGCGCGATCGCCGCCATTGTGAATGGCGACCAGAAGACGTTTGCGAGCATGGGAAAGCAGTAGAAAAACCAGACGATCTGGATCAAGGCAGGCGTGCAACGGAATATCTCGACAAATAGCCGCGCCGGTATCGACAGCACCCGAATGGGACTGGAAGTGGCAAGCGCGAGAATGAAGCCCGAGAAGGTGCCGATGCCGATTGCGAGAGCCGTCAACTCCAACGATACGACCAAGCCTTGCAGCAGGCGGCTGAAGCCGCTCAAGACATAATAGAAATCGAAGGAATAGTCGGACATCGCGCCTAAACCTTGTTGCCATGAAGGATCTTCGCAAGAAAGTCCTGCGTCCGTTTGATCTTCGGGGTTGAAAAGAAGGTCTGCGGATCGCCCGACTCCATCACCACGCCGTCGGCGCAGAAGAGGACTTTGGTAGCGATATTCTTGGCAAAGCCCATGTCGTGCGTCACCACCACCATGGGCAGGCCGCCATTTGCCAGTTCCGAGATCATCGCCTCGACTTCCGCGACCAGTTCCGGATCGAGCGCCGAGGTCACCTCGTCGAACAGCATCAGCTTGGGCTCGAGCATAAGCGCTCGGGCAATCGCGACGCGCTGTTTCTGTCCGCCCGATAATTGAGATGGATAGCTCTTGAGCTTTTCGGCAAGGCCGAAGCGCGAGAGAAGCGCTTCGGCCCGCGCAATGGCGGTCGGCTTGCGCTCTCCGTTGCGCTTTAGAGGAGCGAGGATCAAATTTTGCAACACCGTCAGGTGCGGGAACAAAGTGTAATGCTGGAACACCATGCCGACCTGGCGTTGAACGGCTCTATCGATGACGGTGCGGCCCCTTTCCTGGCACTCGATATAATTTAGGCCGTCCAGAACGATCTTGCCTCCATCGATATCCTCCAACCCCATCATGCAGCGAAGAAGGGTACTCTTGCCGCCACCGCTTGGCCCGATGATCACCAGCCGATCGGATTTCGCCATGGCGTCTGTGATGCCGTTGAGCACAGGAATCTTGCCACGCCCATAGCTCTTGCGAAGATCGCGGATCTCCACGAACGGTGCCGCCGGTGACCGATGCGGTTGCATACTTGTACCTCCCAACCCTGCCCTCTCGACGGATCGAACTTCCGATGGAAGCCGTGCGACTATCTGCTGGGCTTGGGACACCATGCGATTAGCCTTGAGGGTAACAGCGAAGCGCAGATTGGAGGTAGCCCCCATTCTCGGCAAAGACGCGAGGTAGACGGATCGTAGCGACCGCCATCGACCGAGTGTTCCTACAACGATCAGGCTTTCCCATTGGCAGCATAATTCCTCACGATGTTACGTTACTGATCTCACAACTGACCTAGGAATATACAACTACATCTTTGGAGCTTCTGCCCAATTATATAATATAGGCTAAGCTTTGTTCGCCAAATAATCAATTAGAACACTGCAGATTTTGTTGGCACGGATGCCTTAAAAGCGCGCAGAGGCCTTGCTTCTGACGAAAGTCGCGGTGTATCTGGACCGCATGCTGGTATGTCGCATTGTTCGGGCGATAGGGAACACAAAATATTCTCCTGCCTTGAGCAGGGCAGAATGACCCAGGCGCGCCGTGTTCAATGCCGGAACTCCGGTTCGTTCCGATCAAGATGACGCTTGACGCTTTCCAGATGCAATCGCGCCGATTCCGGGTCGCCCTCCCTCATCTGGCGAGAGGCTGCCTCCGCGATCGCCGAATCCACCGGCTGGACTGCCCGGCCGGTAGAAAGTGCCAGGGTCTGAACCTGGCAGGCGCGCTCCAGATAATAGAGGTCATCCCATGCTTGCGCGATCGTCGGCCCCAGGACCATCACGCCATGATGCTTCATGAAGACAATGTCGGCATCGCCGATAGCACCGGCGATGCGATCTCCCTCGCGCTCGTCGAGAGCAAGACCATTGTAATCGCTGTCGACGACGGTTCGGCCGTAGAACTTCAGCGAGGTCTGACCGGCGAAGATCAGCGGATCGCCGTCTGTCATGGCCAGCGCAGTCGCGTAAGGCATATGCGTGTGGAACGCCACCTTGGCGCGCGGGAGATTTTTATGAATGCGCGCGTGGATATAGAAGGCGGTCGCCTCCGGCTCGCCCTCGCCTTCGACCACATTGCCGTGAAAATCGCAGACCAGCAGCCTTGACGCCGTCAATTCGCGGAAAGCATAGCCGTAGGGGTTGACGATGAAGAGGTCATCATAGCCTGGCACCACGGCGGAGAAATGATTGCAGATGCCTTCTTCCAGCCCATGGTGGGCTGCTGTTCTGAAACATGCCGCCAGGTCGACCTTCGCTTGCTGAACGAGTTCCGAATCGAGCGATGGCTGATTGCTGCTGGTGGCGTCGCGAACGGAAGGTGCTTCCCTGGAGTTGGTAAGGGAATGTGCCATTGTGGGTCTCCTTGGAGCGAAGGATAAACTCAGGCTCCGCTTTTCTTCGGCTCGGACGCCAGCGTGCCGCCGATAGCCCAATTATCGCGGTCGACTTCGGAGAACACGATCTGGACGCTATCGGTCGAGCACCGTGCGATCCGTGCCGTCTCGCGCGTCAACACATCAGCAAGCTCGCGCTTCTGTTCGACCGTGCGACCGTTCAGCATTTCCAAGCGAATAATCGGCATTATTGAAATCCATTGCCGATTCCATTGAGCCGGCGGTTGCACTAGCACGTACCAAGTTCGCGTCACAAATTTGTAGACTCAATGTCGACACACCGTCAATACTAAGCGAACTCCGCAGTCAAGAAATCCCGAGGCGTGACATGATCACCGGCACGACGAAGATCTATTTCATGCTCGCGCATCCGATCGAACATGTTCGCACGCCCGAAGTGCTCAATCCGATCTTCGAGGCGCGCGGCACCGACGCCGTCATGCTGCCATTGCATTTCCACCCCGACGACTTTGCGAACGGATGGCAGGCCTTGCGGACGATGCGCAATCTGCGTGGCGTGGTCGTTAGCGTGCCATTCAAGGAAGCTGCCTTCCGACTGTCCGATGCCTCGGAAGACAGCGCGGCGGCGGTTCGGGCAGCCAATACAGTGCGACGGGACAGTGATGGCCGCATGATCTGCGCCAACTTCGACGGGCCGGGCTTCATGGCAGGGCTCCTCGGCGGCGGTCGAGACGCGATCGGCCGACGCGTGTTGCTTGTCGGCGCGGGCGGTGCGGGCGCGTCGATCGCATACTCGCTGGTCAAGGCCGGCGCGGCATCGATCAGGCTCGCCGATCTCGATAGGCGCCGGGCGCAGCGGCTGGTCGACGCGGTAAAAGCCCTCACGCCGGCCTTCGATATCGTTGCCGGCGACGCCGATCCGACAGGATGCGACCTGGTAATCAACGCGACGCCCTGCGGTCTGCATCCCGATCACGATCCGCTGCCCATCGACGTGACGAAGCTGGCGCCTGGCATGGTCGTGGCGGATATCGTCATGAAGCCGAACACCACGCCGCTGCTTGCTGCCGCGCTACAAGTGGGATGTGAGGTTCGCTACGGAGCAGGCATGCTCGACAGGCAACTCGAAATGATGATGGCCTTCTTCGGACACTGAGGCCCCAGCGCCTGATCAAGGCTGCGCCGCATAGGCCTGGTAAGCGGTCGTCGCAAGCCAGCCGCAGTCAATCGGCAGGGTGACGCCGGTTATCGCGGCAGCCTGCGGGGAGCATAGAAAATAGATCGCGTCGGCAACTTCGGACGGCATCACGAAGCGCCCCAGCGCCGATTTCTTGATCACCAGGTCGGGATCGCGCTCTCCGTTGTCGATGCGCGCCTGCATGGCGGGCGTCAGGGTATAGCCTGGTGCAACGGCGTTGACCCGAACCCCCTTGGGGCCGAAATCAGCAGCCATGACCTCCGTCAGCATCTTGATGCCAGCCTTGCCGACTGCATAACCAACTTGCCCCGAGGGGCGAAACGAGGTCAGCGAACACAGATTCACGATCGATCCGCGTCCAGCCGCGCACATGACCTCGCCGAAGGCGCGCGATGCGAGGAGCGTGCCGCGGACATTGACCTGCCAAAGGCTGTCGAATTCAGCCATGTCCATTTTGAGCAGATGCACGGCATTCTGTAGCAGGCCGCCTGAATTCACGAGTACGTCGGGCACTCCGTGGTGCGCCACTTCGGCGGCGAAGGCGGCCACCTCGTCGTCACGTGCCAGGTCTACGGCGACGAACGTCGCCGCGAGTCCCTTACGCAGGAGGTCGGTGGCAACGGCCTCACCGCGTGCCCGATCACGATCGCCGATGATCACATGAACGCCGCTTGCCGCAAAACGACGGGTCGTGGCTTCACCAATACCGCTCGCGCCGCCGGTGACAACTGCAAGATTAGATTCAGACAACATGCAATCCTCAAATATGCTTGGCGGGAATCGACCCCACGTAAGGAGCACAGCGTTCGACCCCGATGCGAACGGTTTCGTCGGGATCGCGCTCCCACCAGTCGAGCTCGGAAAATAATTCGAGTTCAAAAGGGCCATGATACTGCAGGTCGTCGAGCCAGCCACGGATACGCCGGATGTCGATAACACCGTCGCCGACCATGCCCCGGTCGCGCAGGTTGCGGGTGGGAACCAGCCAGTCGCACAGATGAAAGGTGACGATACGCTCGCGGCCTGCACGACGCAGTTCCGCTTCGAAAGCCGGGTCCCACCAGCAATGATAGACATCCGGAACGAGCGCCGATGCCTGTCCGAGTTCATCGCAAATATCGTTGCAGCCCGCGATCAGGTTCAGCACGCTGCGGTCGCCGGCATACATGGGGTGCAGCGGTTCGATGCCCAGCTTCACGCCTGCCGCCGCTGCATGAGGTGCCAGTTCGGCGAGCGCATCTCGAACCCTGGCCCGTTGGGCAGCAATGTCCTTGTCCCCGAGGGGCAAGCCACCCACCACCATCACGACACAGGGTGCCCCGATCTCTGCCGCAGCATCGATGATGCGGCGGTTGGCTTCGATCGTGCGCCGGAAGGCCTGCGGGTCAGTTTCGTTCATCCAGGCGCTGGTGCAGAAGGAGGCGACCCACATATCGGCCTGTCGGAGATGGCGCGCCGCAGCTGCCACACCGTAGTCGTCAAGGAAATTGCGCCACACCGCGATCCCGTGAACACCCTGCCGTGCATAGCCCTCGATGGCTTGAGGCAAGGTCCATTTCGGCGTGGTGATCTGGTTGATGGCAAAGCGGGAGAGGTCTTGCATGCCGGCCGTCATTGACTTGCCCTTGCCTGTGCACGCCGGGCATGGGTTGCCGTTTCGTCGATCGTCAACGACCCCGGAACAAATACGACGCCGTAATGGGCTTCGACAAATGCAGGCGTAAACTTTTCGTTGGCGAGATCGACGCGAATCCTTTCGAGAGATCGCTTGAGGGGATCGCCATAGCCGCCGCCGCCCGCCTGTTCATGGCGCACCACGAAATCGCGCCCGATCGTTCGAGTGATCTTGCTAGGCAGAATTTTCATCGAGCCATCGGGATCGAGGATATTGCGTGACGGAGCACCTGGCTTACCACCGAATAGGCCATAGGGCGGATGGTCGTGCCGATCCGCGCGGATTTGCAGGACAGCTTCCTCGGCAAGCAGCCGATACTGGCGCACCAGTCCGAGGCCGCCTCGGTGCTCGCCCGCACCGCCCGAGTCTTCCCGGAAGCCGTAGGCTTCCATGATCAGCGGGTAACGGGCTTCGAGCGTTTCGATCGGCAGGTTCGACAAGTTCTGCGACGGGTTTGTCACCCCTTCGATGCCGTCCTTGGTGGCGCGTCCACCCCAGGCGCCATTGATCATGTCGACGAGAACAAAGGGCTCGCGGGTCAGCTTGTCGTAGCCGCCGAAGGCGAGGACCGTATTGCCCCCCTCCCCGGCCGCCATCACCTTGGCAGGCACGATTTTCGAGAGGGCGCCAAGGACTGTATCAACCACCCGATAGCCTGTGAGAGCCCTCGCCGCTACGGCTGCAGGCATCATGGGATTGAGCACCGATCCCTCCGGCGCCGTCACGGTGATACAGCGATAAACTCCGGCATTATTGGGTACATCTGCATCGAGCGCGCAGCGGATAGACAGGTATGTCGAGGATTTGGTGAAAGACAGGGTCGAATTGATAGCGCCCTTGACCTGTAGCGAGGAGCCAGTGAAATCCACATACAGATGATCGCCTGCAACCGTGATCTTGCAGATGATCGGTATTGCTTCGGAGGAGAAACCATCCCCGTCGATATAGTCGGTGAAGCCGTAATCCCCATCGGGCCAGGACGAGATGGCCTTTCGGGTCAGTTGTTCGCCATAGTCGATCAGCGCGTCGAAATAGCCGTCGAGCTCCGCTTCACCATAATGCTCGACGAGGCGGCCAAGCTCGCGCTCACCGATATTGCAGGTGGCGTATTGGGCTTCCAGGTCACCGATGACAAGATCCGGCAGCCGCACGTTCTTCCTGATAATGGCGACGAGTGTCTCGTTCAGCACCCCTTTATCGTAGAGTTTCATGGGAGGAATACGCAGGCCCTCCTGGAAGATCTCGGTCGAATCGCTGGCGTTCGAACCCGGCACGCGGCCGCCCACATCGCAGTGGTGGGCAATCACCACTGAAAAGCCTTGCAATCTCCCGGCCACGAAGATCGGCTTGAACATGAAAATGTCGGGAAGATGCATCCCTCCCTCATACGGATCGTTCAGGATGATCACGTCACCGGGAGCGACGGTCTCGCCGAACCGGGCAATCACGACGTCGATTGCATCCGGAACCGCCCCGAGATGGAGAGCAACCGTCTTGGCCTGCGATAGAATTCTTCCCCGCCGATCGCTGATCGTGACGGAATAATCCAGCACGTCGCGCACGATGGGCGAGCGCGCCGTACGCATCACCGCATAGGCCATATCGTCGACAATGGTATCAAGAGCGTTCTTGATGACCGCGAACGTGATGGGGTCCTGCGCTTGTTTTGCCATTTTCCCGGTCTTGTCCTGTCAATCGAGTTCGGCCACGAGATTGCCATGCCCATCGGCTGAAATGGTCGCACCCGGTGGAATCACGATGGTGGTATCCGGGCTTTCGAGAATGATCGGCCCGACCGCCTTGCCGGAAAACCCGGCGCGAGTATGGATCGGCGTGTCGACCCATTGCAGGGTCCGGTCGAAATAAACGCGGCGGGACCCGATCGACCCGCCTTCGCCGACGCTTGAGCCGCAGCTTGCAAAATCAAGCCTGTGCTCGTTTATCCCGCTTGCCCGTAAGCGGACGTTTACGGTTTCGACGGTGTCATTCGACGCGTAGCCGTAGATTCCCTGATAGGTGGCCAGAAACGCCTCCCGCAGGCTTTCCCTATCCGTATCCGATACCTTCTCCGGCAGCGGAATGGGGAGCTCTGAATCCTGCCCTCTGAACCGAAGGTCGAGTTCAAACGCGAAAGCGATGTGGTCTTCGGCGTAGCCTTCCTGCGCCAGGGCGCTGACGGCGTCGCGCCGCAATATTGCCATGTGTTCGTTTGCTTCGTCTGGCGACATCAGATGCAGGAAACCCGGGAGCGGGCGCAGGAAATAGCGTTCAACGTCGGCCGCCAGCATGCCCATGGCGGTAAAAACGCCAGGGTATTGCGGAAATAAAACGCGAGAGATGCTGAGCGTGCGCGCCAGATCGCAGGCATGGACCGGTCCCGATCCACCAAAGGCGAGGAGCGTAAAGGAGCGTGGATCGACACCACGCTCGACCGTCACGGCTTTGATCGCTCGCGCCATGTTGATGTTCGCAACTTCCCGCACACCGCAGGCTGCGTGCTCAATCGAGAGGCCAAGCGGCACGGAGAGGTCGCGGGCGATAGCCGCTCGAGCTTCCTCGACATCGAGCTGCATCGTGCCGTCAGCAAGAGCCGCAGGCAGGAAGCCAAGGACTACATTGGCGTCAGTCATGGTCGGCTTCGTGCCTCCGATGCCATAACACACCGGCCCCGGAACCGCGCCGGCTGATAACGGGCCGACATGCAGCAGACCGCCAGTATCGACGAATGCAATCGAACCCGCGCCGTTGCCGACCTCGGCGACATCGATGGTCGGCACGCGCATAAGGTAGCCGCCCGCCTTGATGAACCGGCTCGAAGTCGAGATTCCGGCCCGGAATTCGTATTCGTTGGTTCGGGTCAGGTTGCCTTTGTGAATCAGCGACGCCGAGGCGGTCGTGCCGCCCATGTCGAAGACGATGAGGTCCTCCTCGCCGACGGCGGCGGCGAGACGAGCCGCCCCCACCACCCCTGCGGAGCGGCCCGAGGAAATGAAGAAAACGGGCTTTTCCTGTGCCATTCGGGCGCTCGACAAGCCTCCATTCGAATTGCTGATGAGAAGAGGCGCCCTGACGCCGATATCGCACAAACCTCGCTCGAGCCTTTCGAAATAGCTGCGCAGGGCGGGGAGAACATAGGCGTTTACGGCCGTTGTCGAGGTTCGTTCGTACTCCCGGATCTCCGGCAGCACTGAGACCGACGAGGTGACCGACAAGTCAGGAAAGCGCTCCCGCAAGACCTCCTCGGCCCGTATCTCATTTTCCGGGTTTCGATAGGAGTTAATGAAGCAGATGGCGACGGATCTGATGCCTTCGGCCTTGAAGAATGTGCCGATCTGCACAACTTCGTCTCGGTCGAGGGGCTTCAGGATTCGACCGTCTGCCGTCACGCGTTCATCGACCTCGCGCCGATAACGTCGGGCAACGAGGGGTTCGGGCTTGTCCCAGCCGAGATCGAACATGGTCGGCGTACGAACTCGACCGATCTCCAGCACGTCCCGAAACCCCTTGGTCGTGATCAGCCCCGTCCTTGCCCCGACCTTCTGAAGCAGCGTGTTCGATCCCACGGTCGTCCCGTGCAGAACCTCGGCGATATCCCCCGTCGTGAGACCGACTTTTTCCACGATCTGCCGGATGCCGACCAGAACGGCCTCTTCGGGATGGGTGGGTGTCGACGAGACCTTTGCAAACGTGGTGCGGCCGTTGTCTTCGATCAAAACCAGATCGGTGAACGTACCCCCAATATCGACTCCAACCCTCGCTCGCGCCATCGAGTGCACATCCTGCGTCGACCATATGTCGACAATGCTAGGGGTGCCGACGGCGCGCTGTCAAGGCAAAGTAGCCGCTTGACATTGTGTCGCCATTTTGTCGACATTGCTTTTCACCGACAACAAAAGAGGTGGGACATGAACTGGAATAGCAAACTGAGGATGGCGGTGATTGCCGCCATTGCGACTATTGCGGCTGCTTGTACACTCGCCGCTCCTGCGCAGGCTCAAAGCTCTGACGGATACTGGCAACAGATCCAGAAGCGAGGCGTGCTTCGTTGTGGTGTGGCTGAAGCGCCGCCACACGTGATCCGCGATCCAAAGGACGGGACCTATAGCGGCACCTTTGTCGATCTCTGTCGCGAATTCGCGGAGAAGCAGCTGGGCGTAAAGGCCGAGATGGTGGATACGACCTGGGATAACATGGTGGCAGGTCTGCAGGCGGGTCGTTGGGACCTGGCGCTGGCGCTTAACCAGAACCCCAAGCGAGCCATGGCGATCGCGTTCAGCCAGCCTGCCTGGCAGTTCCAGATCACGGTCGTCTACGACAAGGCCAATCCTAAAATGCAGCCGGTTCCCAAATCGCTCGATGACGTCGATAAGGATGGCGTCACGCTCGCAATTGTGGCCGGCACGGCGCAGGACCAGACGATATCGGGTCTCATCAAGCATGCGAAGATCGTTCGGCTGCCTGATGTCGACGCGACGCGTCTCGCTGTCTCTACCCACCGCGCCGATGCGCTTGCGGACGATGGCGACACAGATGCCCTCTTCGTTGCAACCAACCCCGGTCGGTTTGCAGCCCTCGCGCCTACGCCTGCCATCACAAAACAGGGCATTGCATTCGGGCTGCGGCGCGACGCCTCCTGGGCCGATGTACAGTCTCTCAACTTCTTCATCGAAGAGAAGGCGGCCACTGGGGAAATTCAGAGAATTGGCCAGTCCTACATCGACAAGCTGGCAAAGCCTCAACAATAAAGTCGCCTCTCCCTCGGAAGCGGCAGATAAGGGAGTAACGGCAGGATTTCGGCAGATGCAATCTGCTGGGATCCTGCTCTGGAGGAGTTTCTTGCATGGTTGAGCGCGTGCGTCCGCTTCGAAGCGAGGCCTGGTTCAAGCGGATTGACAACACAGGGTTTGAGCATCGCACGCATCTGAAAGCACGTGGCGCGCTTCCCGATATGTTCGAGGGCAAGCCGGTCATCGGAATTGCAAACTCGGCTTCCGACCTCGTGCCCTGCAACGCCCATCTGACGGGACTGGCCGAGTGGGTCTCGAAGGGCGTGCTGGAAGCGGGCGGCTTCCCGCTGATATTCTCGACAATGTCGATCGGCGACTCCATCATGCGGCCAAGTGGAATGCTGTTCCGCAATCTCATGAGCATGGAGCTCGAGGCGACGCTTCGAGCAAATCCGGTCGACGGCGTCGTCCTGCTAACCGGCTGTGACAATACCGCGCCTGCCTACATGATGGGCGCCGCCAGCGTCGACCTACCGACGATCGTGGCGCATGGTGGCGCCATGATAAGTGGCCGTGTCGGCAACCGCCAGGTCGGCTCGGGCACCGATATCTTCAAGATGCATTCGGAATATCGCGCGGGCCATATGACGAAGGATGAATTCCTCAATGCCGAATACGGCATGTCCCGGAGCAACGGGCATTGCAACACGATGGGAACCGCCACCACAATGGGATGCCTCGCCGAGGCGTTGGGCCTCAGCCTGCCGGGATCGGCGACGATCCCTGCCGTCGACGGGCGACGCCTCGGCTCGTCCCAACTCGTGGGACGGCGGATCGTCGACATGGTTCGGGAAGATCTGCATTTTTCGAAAGTGGTAGACCGGCGGGCACTCGAGAACGCGATCCGCCTCAATGCCGCTCTCGGTGGCAGTACGAATGCGATCGTCCATCTAATCGCTTTAGCGGGCCGGCTTGGGATCGAGCTGACGCTCGCAGATTTCGAGGCTAATTGCAAAGACATACCTCTGCTCGCGAACGTGGTTCCGAACGGACAGTTTCTCGTCGAAGAGTTTCATGGCGCGGGTGGTTTGCCGGCTTTGATGACCCAGATGGCGGGCCGGCTGCATCTCGAAGCGATAACGGTGACCGGCAGGTCTGTCGGCGATAACATTGCCCACGCCACTTCGGGCGATGCCAAGGTGATCGCCCCTATGGACGCGCCAATTAAGCCGCAGAATGCCTTGCGTATTTTATGGGGAAACCTCGCGCCACGCGGTGCGATCATCAAACCGTCGGCCGCGAGCCCTCATCTCCTGCGACATACGGGGCCTGCTGTCGTATTCCGCAATGTTGAGGATCTTGACGCCCGCATCGACGATCCGGACCTGCCCGTCGACGAAAATTCAGTTCTGGTTCTCTTGAATATCGGACCGCGTGGCTATCCGGGAATGCCGGAACTCGGCAATATCCGTATCCCCGCCAAGCTTCTGGCCCGCGGCGTCACGGATATGGTGCGCATCTCGGACGGCCGTATGAGCGGCACCGCTTATGGAACGGTTGTCCTGCATGTCACGCCCGAATCCGCCGTTGGTGGTCCACTCGGCCTGCTATGCGACGGCGATATGATCACGCTCGATGTCGAGGCCGGCCGGCTTGACGCGAATGTGTCGGCGGAAGAGCTCGATCGTCGCCGCATCGACAGTGTCAGCGGGCCCGCAACCCACACGCGCGGGTATGAGCGCTTGTTCATCGAGCACGTGCTGCAGGCTGATCAAGGCCTCGACTTCGACTTCCTGACGGGCGGCAGTGGCAGTGATGTACCGGACAGACGGCCGTTCTGAATCGAGACTGACGCTTGCTATCGGCGCAACCCGCTTTTGCCTCGCGTCGCTTTCACCTTTGTTGTAGAGAAACGCGATGCTCGACCTCATCAACGACAAGGAGCCGACCAAGCCTGTCGGCAAGGAAACCGGCAGCCTGCGTGTCTATACCGCGCTGCGGGAGGAAATCCTTCGGGTGCAGCTTGCTCCCGGGGCGCCGCTGGACGAGGTCGGTCTGAGCGAGCGGTTCGAGATGTCTCGTTCGCCGGTCAGAGAGGCCCTGGTCCGTCTGTCCAGCGAAGGACTTGTGGTCGTATTGGCCAATAGAAGCACGATCGTCGCACCGATGGAGTTCCAGCGTGTCCCGGAGTTCCTGGATGCTCTCGATCTTCTGCAGCGTGTCGTTACGCGTTTGGCGGCATTGCACCGCAGTTCGGCTGAGCTCAAGCAAATCGTCGTCGCGCAGAAGGCCTACGAAGAAAGCCTGGCCCAAAGCATCGCGTCCGGGAACAGCCTGTACATGATCGAGAAGAACTATGAGTTCCACATGACGATAGCGGCCGCGGGCCGAAACCAGTATTTCATGGATCTCTACCGGCGCCTTCTCAATGAGGGGCGTCGGATGCTGCATTTTCATTTTGAGTATAAGGCACTGGAGCCCGATCTCAGCGTCGAGCGGTTTGCCTCACATCACACCGAGATGGTGGCGGCAATCGAGGCACAGGACGCCGATGCCGCCGAACATGTCGCCCATCTCCACGCCATGCAATTCAAGGGGCGCTTCCTGCGATTCCTTGATCGAAACCTCACTCAGAAAATGAGCCTCGATTTCAAGGCTGAGGCGCCGTCGACACGCCGCCCGAGCCGGAAACGCGGAAGTCCGCCGTAATCCGCCCAACCGCGAGAGGCTCGCTGTCGCGATGCGGCTCCCGGTAAGGTTCGAGCAGGCCGGCCTCATACCAGTCGACGGCTGCCGGACGGTCAAGGATGCGGCGCTGGTAGGCCATGGCGGTCGGGCTGAACGGCAGCCCGTAGGTCTGTATCCGGAACGATACCGGAGCAAAGAACGCATCTACGGCCGTGAAGCTGTCGCCCGCGAGATACGGGCCGCCGAAACGATCCAACCCATCGCGCCAGATTTCGTCGATCCGCTCAATATCGCGGGAGACCGGCCCAGGTATCTCGTAAAGCGCGACACGTATCCCGCAATTGACGGGACAATGATGGCGCAGGGCCCAAAAACTGGAGTGGATCTCCGCCGTTGCAGACCGCGCCCAGGCTCTAGCCTTGTCATCCTTCGGCCAGACACCTTCATGGCGTTCAGCCAGATATTCGATGATCCCGAGCGAATCCCAGACGACGGTGTCACCGTCGTGAAGACACGGCATCTGAGCATTGGGTGCGATGGCCCGAAAAAGATCCAGATTTTCGGCCTTCTCGAACGGTACCAGACATTCCTCAAATGGAATGTCGCGTTCCTTCATGAGAATCCACGGTCTGAGCGACCAGGACGAGTAGTATTTATTGGCGATGTAAAGCTTGTACATTCAATGTTTTTCCTAGCGACTAAACAGAAGCGGTCAGACCGCCATCGACATAGAGCACCTGCCCCGTCATGAAACTGGATGCGTCTGAGGCGAGAAAAACCGCCGCTCCGGCGAGTTCCGACGGCTCGGCCCAGCGCCCAAGTGGCGTCCGTGCACAAACCCAGGCGTTGAATTTGGGATCCTCGAAGAGCGACTTGTTCATTTGCGTGCGGAAATAGCCCGGTGCGATGCCATTGACCTGGATGTTGAACGGGCCGAGTTCCGCAGCAAGACCACGCGTCAGCATCTTCAGCCCGCCTTTTGCTGCCGTATAGGGCACGATACCGCTGCGCCCGAGTTCCGAGGCGATCGAGAGAATGTTGATGATCCTGCCGCGCTTGCGTTTCATCATGGCGGAGGAAACGCATTGCGCCAGCACAAACGGGGCGGTGAGATGTGTGCCGATCATCCGATCCCAATCAGCGAGACTGACGCTTGCCAAGGGCCCCCGCTTCTGGATACCGGCGTTGTTGATCAGGGCATCGATAGCTCCCTGTGCTTCAAGGTCCCTTATGAGCCGGCCGACCTGATCGGGGTGCAGTAGGTCGCATGTGTGAGCTTCGGCTTTGTAGCTCTGGTCTGAAAGATCGGCGACGGCCCGATCGAGCTTATCGCGGTCACGACCTGTGAGGATCACGGTCGCGCCGGCGCGAGCAAGCGCGTTCGCCATGGCGAAGCCAAGTTCTCCCGAGCCTCCAGTCACGAGCACTCGCCTGCCGGACAAGTCGAATTCGCTTTGAATCATGAGTTTGTATCGTTGTGAGGCATGAGAGACCTGCTGCGGGATCGGCTCCCGCTAAAAGGATCGCAGGCGCCATGTAGACATAATGTCTACAAATGTACGTAGGTCAAGAGCACTTATCAGACGGCTGGGGCACGCGGGAGCCAAAACGGGGACGAGAGGGTATCGTCAAGTTATCGGCGACTGATCGCTTGGGTCCGCCAGCATTCCGAAACGTCATGCCGCTGCGGTCGCATTCGCCTACGCCTCGTGGGCTTCGGCGCGCAGTATCCGCAGTCCGGGCCGGGAGTGTGGGGAGTGATCTTGGAATGAGAATATCGAACCTGGTTCTGATTTAGCCACTTATTGTGAGAATATAGACCAAAGATATTCTCACATTCGATGACTTTGAACCGAGATCAATTGTTTAGGATCTGCACCACATAAGGCCTTTTTCTAACCAGATCCGGTACCTAAACCTTCAAAATGCGCTTTCCATTTGGCAACCAACCGAATGGCATGAGATCTTTGCTGTGAGCGCCATGATGCAACTTTTGCCAAAAGTTTGGTCGAGCAAATTCTCACCCAAAATGGCTAAATCGACGCAAATTCTCAAACAAAGTGGATTTTCTCAAATTTGAAGCTTGGACTAACTCTTTGATTTGGCTCAACCTCATTTCTCGCTCCAAGGTGGCTCCTGACAATGTCTTCGATCATGCGCTCGCGCGCAGCGCGCTGGCGGACGGACGCGAAGGATTGGTGACCAGACTCAGGCTGCCTCGGCGACCTCGTCGCCGGAGCGGCCTGCCTTGAGCGTGTTGGCCCACCAGACGATCTCGTCCAGCATCCGCTTGGCGAAGTCGTCGTGGAATGGATAGTCCGCCATGGACTTGCCCTCGCGCATTATGCCGAGCGCCTCGATCATGCCGATATGGACGGTATGCTTGAGCGAGGCCACTTGCTCCTCGGCGAGGATATTCCGCAAATGCTCGATGGCGCGGGCCGCGCCGGTGCCGCCATAGCCGAGGAAGGTCGCCGGCTTGCGGTGGATTTCGGAGTAGAGATAATCGAGAGCATTCTTCAGTACGGCTGGAATGCTGTGGTTGTATTCCGCGGTGACGAAGATATAGCCGTCGAGGCTGGCGATCTTCTTCTGCCAGCGCAGCGCTGCCTCGTTCTGCGTCGGCGCGTAGGCCAGTGCCATCTTTTCCTCGAAGAACGGCATGGGATAGTCGCGCAGATCGACAATCTCGAAATCGGCGTCATCGCGCTCTTTGGCGATATTGAACAGCCAGTCCGTCGGGACATCGGCAAACCGCCCGGGACGGGTTGTGCTGATTATGATTCCGATTTTGGGTCGCTTTTGCATCGTCGCTTTCCTAGGAACTAACGATTGGTAAGCAACTATGTAGCGGTAATCGGAGTGGGCGCAAGAACGCACCTTTTCCGTAGTGACTTACCCGCCAGTAAGTGAAGTCGCGGCTTAATCGCCGACGACGGCGCCATCCCCGGAGGGACGGCTCCCGGATTTACTCGCGCGCCTCTTCGATGTGGGTCTGGTTCTCCAGCACCCACTTTCCGATCGGGGCTAGCGCAAGCTTGAGCGAGCGTCCGCGGTCGGAGAGCTCGTATTCGACCCGCGGCGGAATCGTGGGATAGACCGTCCGGATCAGGATCCCGTCGTGCTCGAGATTTCGCAGCGTAACGGTTAACATGCGCGGGGAGATGCCATTGATCGCCCGGTGCAATTCATTGAAGCGCATCCGCCGGTCGCCAAGCATCATCAAAAGCAGGATTGTCCATTTGTCACTGACCCGGGCCAGAATATCTCCGACCCGGCGGCAATCTGCGGGCACGTGCGGTGGGTCAGTGGTCATTCGGGAAACATAAGGTCGATCACGCCATAAACAAAGAGAGGATCGCGCCTGTATCGCCCTTTAGCGTCGATTGCAACTTCTGGAAACTGGACCGTCCCTCGTCGTAAATACTACTGCCTCGCCATTGATTAGCTCGGAACTGCCATCATGAGTGGCCGCTTCCTCAAGCGACGGCGCAGCCGACGCCATTGGCCTTGGCCGGGTCGGGCGCGAAGACGGTCAAGCTCGGGTCCGAGACATTGCGCAGCATGTCGGTCTCGGGGCCGAACATGGGCGGGCTGGGGAAGGTGATTTCGGGTCCGGCGCCGGGCAGGCTGCTGGGCGGCCCGTCAGGCCAGAGTCGGATCACGGGGTTCAGCGAAACCTCTCCACCGGCATTGATCTCGATATGCGTATCATCGGCCATGACTGTACCCACGTCTCGTTGTCTTTGACTGGCAGACAGACGTAGTGGGTCGCTTATCAATAAGCCAGTATATACCTTATGGTAAGCGTCTGATTGAGAGGCATGCCGCAACGTCAGACAGCACAATCCTTCGCCGGCGCTTCTATGCTGCCTGCGAAGGCCCGCGAGCCCTGCGGCGTGCCACAATCGCCTCGACCTCCACTGAATACCTGGTTCCCCATTCGCAAAGCGGAGCCAACGCCTTTCCCAAGGTTCTCCCAAAGGCCGTGAGAGAGTATTCGACTTTCGGGGGAATCTCCCCGTGATCGAGGCGATCGATGATTCCGTCGGCCTGGAGTTCCTTGAGCTGCTGGATCAGAACCTTGTCACTGACCCTGCCAACCGCTCGTCTCAGCTCGCCATAGCGACGGGTGCCATGCGCCAGTTGGAACAGGATCAACGCTTTCCACTTGCCCCCAAGCACGTGCAGGGCTGCGTCCAAGCCGCAGGTAAAGGCGTCCATCTTCATCTCCGTCCACTTCCAATATGCACTTACCTAATGGTGCATACTGGAACTAAAGAATGCAAGGTCCTACCTTGGCGATTATCAATCACGCAGCGAGGACGCCATGGCCAAACTTGAAGGAAAGATCGCAGTCATCACCGGCGCCAACAGCGGCATAGGCTTGGCCAGCGCCAAGCGCTTCGCCGCCGAAGGCGCCCAGGTGGTCATCACCGGCCGGCGGCAGCAGGAATTGGATGAAGCCGTCAAAGCCATCGGCGGCGACGTCCTCGCCATCCAGGGTGATATCTCGAATCTGACCGATCTTGACCGGCTCTTCGACACGGTGAAGTCCGCCAGGGGTCGGATCGACGTGCTCTTCGCCAATGCCGGGTTGGGTGCGCGAGAGCCCCTGGGCATGATTTCAGAGGAAAGCTTCGACAAGGTCTTCACCGTGAACGTCAAAGGCACGCTGTTCACGGTGCAGAAAGCCCTCCCGCTGATGAAGGCCGGCGGTTCGATCATTCTCACCGGTTCGACCACTGGCACCATGGGAACAAACGCCTTCAGCGTCTACAGCGCGTCCAAGGCGGCAATCCGGAATTTCGCGCGTAGTTGGGCGGTCGACCTCAAGGGCACCGGCATCCGTGTAAATGTCCTCGTTCCGGGACCGACCGAGACGCCCGGTCTGATGAACGGCCTCGCGAGAACCGGGATGCAGGACAAGATGGTAGCCGGCATGATCGGTCAGATACCGCTCGGCCGGATGGGGGAGCCGTCCGAGACGGCGGCGGTCGCGTTGTTCCTGGCTTCGGACGACAGCAGTTTCATGACGGGAAGCGAAGTGTTCGTGGACGGCGGCCAGGCGCAGATCTGATATGATGAACGCTCCTTCCAACACCCTCGTGCTTGCGGGCACAGGCAAAACAGGCTCTCGGCTCGCCGCGAAACTCGCGAAGCTCGGTCTCAACGTCCGTACCGCCGCACGCAACGGCGCCGATGTTCACTTCGACTGGAACGATGCAACGATTCATCGCCCCGCCCTGCAGGAGATCGATCGCCTCTACATGGTCGCGCCGGTCATGCGAATGGACTTCGCTGACCAGGTAGCGACCTTCCTCGATCTTGCGGAGGCCGCTAAGCGTGCGTGACGTGACGTATCTGTGTCGCACTGCACTTAATCGTGAGATTGCGACCGTTTCGATCAAATGCTGCATTTAAAGATGAGACTCGTTTTTTAAGAATCTCAATTTAACTGCAGTGATCGAGTCGCATTTCTGTCCGGTCTGTCGAAGATGAATGATCCCTGGGGCGATCTGGTCAGCTGGTATCGTGATCTCCAAGCGACCGGGGTGAAATATGCACTCGTGCGCGATGCCGCCAAAATTGGTGCCATCCAGCGCAACGCCGAAGGAGGTGACTGATGCGCAAGGTCGCCTCAGGCGGCATTATTCGGATATGGTGCGCCGGGCAGGATGGAATTTGGAACTCGTTTATTATTGTTTGTTCTCGATAAATTTCGCGGGCTTCATGGCGACGCTCACTGGACCATGGTCTACGGGACCTCTAAGCGTCGGCGTTGCCGGAACCTTCTACTTTCATCGGCTCTACTTGGATGCAGCGCCCTGCGACCGACTCAAAATCAACGCCGTGATCTTGACGCAAGATCAAGCACCATCGTTGGCTGTCTCCCAACGTTCGATTCGGCCCTGCCAGTAGATGGTTTCCTTCCCGTCGATTTCCCAGGCGACCTCGCCCGCGAACGGAAGCCACATTGTGCCGTGATGCCGATAGTCGGAGAAACGGCCGCGCCAGGGCGTCGGCAGGATAGGCGCTGTCGCCGAACGCGGCCTGTCGGGCGCAAAGGCACCGGCGATCCTCCCCTCGCTGTCGAGGCTGAGCGTGACCTCGGCTGCGCCCTCTCCGGCGCCGGCGCTGACGGCCAGTTCGCCGGGAGCGCCTTCACGCCAGCGCAGCGCGGTATTGAAGAGAATGGCGTCCGGCGCCCAGGCGAGTTCCGCAAGGTATCGCATCAGTTCGCCGCGCATGAGCGCCGACGAGTGCTCGGCACGGGTGATCGGGATGATGCCGAGCGCCCTAATGTCGAACTGGCCCTCGCCATCTTTCAACGCATCGCGCGCCGAGACTATACCCAAGGGACCGGCCCGCGCCCGCCAGTCGAAGGCGCATTCGGACGTCGAAATCGTTTGTGATGCCGTAAATGACATCCAGGACGTGGCTCCAAGCTGTCCTTTCAACCGGCCGGTCTGCTCAAGCCTGACCGTCGTCCGATTCAACTGGGGATTGGCGCCGAGTCGCAGCGCCAGGTCATAGACAGCGGCTGGCAACCGCTGCCTGATTTGAAACTCGTCCTCAGCCATATTGCGGCCCTCCTCTACAGTGACGCATTGCTCCACTGCGCAAGCGTGAGCGCTATCCCGGCCACATAAAGCGTCCCGAGGATCAGCTTGGTTTGGCGCGCCAGCCATTCTGTAAGATAGATGTCGAAGTTATCGTGTCGCCCGTCGGTGTAACGCGCGGCGACGGCAGTGAGGGGGCAATTCCATCCGTTTAGGATCAGCACGAGCACCTCGACCAGAACGATGCCGATCGCCAGCGCCGCGTGGGCGTAGTCGCCCCGCAAGGCGAACACCCAGATTGCGAGGATGCACACGACGAAAAAGGCCCATATGACGGTGTGAATGGCCTTGATTGCCACGAGGCGCGCCACGGATGGAGGCGGGTTCTGCATGGGAGGGTTCAAGATAGGATCACACTTTCTGCTGGCCGACGCATCGAGAAGGGGAGTGCGGCTCCGTATCCGAAGCGCATGACGAGGTCGGGACGTCGCCCGGGCAGGCCGACAAGGATCGCCAGTTCCGGCCGCAGGCTCGCGACTTCGACGGGCTGATTAATGAAAGCGTGCTTGAGGCCGAGTGCGGTGGCCTGCAACGCGAAGCGTTGGCAGGCGCGGCCCGCTAGGACCCAATGCTCGCGGTCTTCCTTTTGGGCGAGGAACACAGCGACGCCCGCCGCAGAGGCGAGCTGCCGGGCGTATTTTTCGTTCTCGGTCTTGGCTTTGAAGACAAGATCGAACATGACTGAACCAAGCCATGCCGGAAGGGCGGGATTGCCGCTTGACGCACTGAAGAGGCCATCGCCGGTCAGGATCGCCTGCCGGGGGCTGAAGCGCAGCCAGGTCTTCAGTTCCCGCACGAACGCAGCGTCGGCCATCTGCGCACTGTTGCCCGCGACGACCAGCTCGCGCACCCGGTCGATCTGCGGCCGATCGGTGACTAGAACCAGATCGACGCCCGGCACGGCCGCCGTCGCGGCAAGCGTCTGCAAATCGCGGCTGCTGACTGCATTGGCGTTATAGTCGCCACGCGTTGATTGCCGCTTTGGAATCGCATCGAACATCGCGGGCTCGACAGGCGAGCCGCTCCCGAACGCGAACATCACGACGCCGCCATTTGCTGGGCTGAAACTGAGTTCGCCCGGCTTTCCGCGTGCGCCGCTGGCGATGGCCAAGTTTTCCGCCGCACAACCGAGACTGGCGAACAAATGGTGGTTGTCCGGGTCAACGATCGCGATCTGTCGTGCCATGTCGGGGAGGACTTCAATCCCAGCGGTGCTGATCTTGAACCGCCACGGCTGGGTGTTGTGACTGTTCGCCGCAAGCGTTGCGTAACGGATCAAGTCGCTCGTTTGAGGCGCTTGCTTCAATGCTGAGCGGGTCTCTGCAACGGAGGCGTTGTATTCCTCCATTGAACCCATGTCCCGAATTCCGAAGTAAGTCGCTCCGACGCCTGCAACAGCCAAGGCACCACCGCCAACCAATAATTGCCGCCTGTTCATCGCTTTGGCCGATCTGTTGCCGACAGTAGCGAAACAGGCATCGAGACAGGCCAAAGCCCGGCACAGACGTCGGCTTCTACGCTGGTAACCGGACGCGAATGCGCCCGGCTCGTGATTTGTCCCACCGTCCTACTTGGTGACCTCGAACTCGCTCCACATCCCGGCGGCAAAGTGCCCTGCCACGTCACAGATCAGCAGGTACTTGCCGGGCTTGAGAACGACCGTCAGCGATCCGGACTTACCCGGCTGAAGCTCGGAAACCTCACCTTTGTCGGCGGTCTTAGCCTCATCGACCTTGCTGTCCTTGTCGACATACGGCAATGGTTTGGTGGGGTCGACCAGGTACATCACGATCAACTCGTGGACGGTGTCCTTCGATGAGTTCTTGACGTGGAAAGTCACCACACCGGCGGGAGCTTTCGCGGGTATTGCCTTCGTCCCCATGGTGGCCTTGGACATGTCTAAACTCGGCGTGTCGAAAGCCATATTGGTGCCCATCGGCACATCGTTGCCCTTGTCCCATAGCTCCACATTGACCACGGTCGCCGCAGAGGCGCCTCCAACCGGCAGTGCAAAAGCGAGACTGGCGGCAAGCGCGGCCGCGTAATATTTGATCGTAGCCATTCCTGTAATCCTTTCGAACTTGTCGGCCGCGACCAACCAGATGTCCGGCACGTTGTGATATCGCCACAAGGATGCGAGCGGCGCGTTGATTTGAATCAAGCATCGGAATATTCAACCAAGGCCAGGCAACGGAGATTACAGCGACTAGTATTACGGCAACTGTCAGTGCAATAACGAAAAGCGGTCTCTCGCTCTAAACAATCTCAGTGCAACCCCCCGATGGAAGTTTTGAATCTCTTCGTTTCTGTTTTTAAACGCTTCATATGAGGCATTCTACTTCGGCCCGCACCACC
>Ga0207141_10095_pt1 | contig 28606 bp, 25 predicted proteins | sample Alteio_BWMinHeat_5_FD_153553 | JGI IMG/M metagenome (GOLD analysis project Ga0207141, IMG submission 153553) | Enriched cells from forest soil in Barre Woods Harvard Forest LTER site, Petersham, Massachusetts, United States -... | ecosystem: Environmental > Terrestrial > Soil > Temperate forest >... | reverse complement strand
GGCGGTCGTACTCCTGGACGACGGCCAGCACCTGCTGCAGGGTGACTCCCGGAATGAAAATCGTGCCGACCCAGTGATGAATCATGGCGCCAGGCGTCGCGGTTCGGCCCGACGGATCGGCTGTCCGCAAATGTTCCGAAATCTCCTCCCCGCGCTGCAAACGCGCCTCGACATCGCCGCGGCGCGGCTCCGCCAAGCCGTCAACCCAGAGGAAAGCGCTGCCGGGCGCCAGCTCGCGCTCCATCCGAGCTTCCGTGAGGCGAATGTACTGGTCGAATCCCCGAGCCGCCTCCGGCCTCAAATCAGTGGCGTCCGCCGGCGAAGATGCGAGCAACAGAAGAATCATGAGCGCCCGGAGATTGCGAATCGGAGCACGATTTCGAATGGCTGCCTCCCTGCGCGAGCGAACATGCCCGAAGACCGAGTCAACTTGCAATACACGGCGAGTCAATCTGCATCGATTCCGCATCATTTCGTAACTGTAATAAAGCTTTGGTCTTGCACGCGCACATCCATTAAACTGATTGTTCATTTTCAAAGGTGAGCAGGATTCTGTGCTCGAATCGACCCAGCCAAAATCCATTTTTCGTTTCGGTCTGTTTGAACTGGACAGCGCCACGGGCGAATTGCGCAAGGAGGGGATCGCGCGGCCGCGCGTGCAGGGGCAGCCGCTTGAAATTCTGCTGCACCTTCTCTCGCAGCCCGGCGAAGTCATCACCCGGGAAGAGCTGCGCGCGCAGTTGTGGCCCGCGGATACCTTCGTGGACTACGACCACAGCCTCAACGCCGCGGTGAACAAGCTCCGCGACGCCCTGAACGATTCCGCCGAGAATCCGCGATTCATCCAGACGATTCCGCGCCGGGGATACCGCTTCATCGCTTCGGTGCAGGTGGCGGATGGGACAGCTTTGCCCATCGCCGAATCCAAGCCAGTGGCGCGCCCGGCCTCGGAAAGCGCTGCGCCGGCGATCTCGCCGGCTCCCGACGAAAAGCGCAGCTACGCTCTGAGTGATTCTCACGATCTTCCCGATGCACCGCGCGGCGTCATTCAACTTCTCTTCTCGCTCATTCAGGTGATGTACCTATCGTTTTACATCACCTCGCTGGCGCGCCTGCACTGGGTCGAGCCGATTCTTTCCCAGGCGTTCCAGCATCCGAAATGGCTTTTCGGCACGCTCCTCGTCACGGCGCTTGCCGGAATTCCCGTGCGTCTGTATCTCCTTTCCGCTTCGATTTTCGGATATCGCGGACTGCCGGTGAAATTCCATCTGCTGTTTCCGGTTATCCTGCCGCTGGACGAGCTCTGGGCGCTCGCGCCGTTTCTGCTGGTGGATCAGATCGGCGTCGGACTTGCTCTCGCAGCCACGGCCGCGCTGCTCTATCTTCCTTTTTCGCAGCGCAGCCTGATGCTCATGGGGGAATTCGGCCGCAAGCAACCAGAGAATCTCTAGTTGTAGGCTTGGTCGCTCGCTGCGTTTGCAGTAAGCTTCCCTCCCAATGTTCCGCGGATGACGCGGCGAAAATCGTTCTGTCCAGGTGCGACGATGCGACACGCAGCAATCACGGCAATCATTTCCTGCTCTCTGTTTTTTTCGTTCAACACCTCAAGGCCTCTGCGCGCGCAGTCGGAATCGGCGGGCGACCCGGTCAAGATTCTGGTTAACCGGCTCGACCTCGAGCGCTACAAGGCCACGATCAAAGGCCTGACACAGTTCGGCGACCGCCGCCAGGGCGCCGATCGCAATCGCAACGCGATCAACTGGATCGAGTCCCGGCTGAAAAGCTATGGCTGCGCGAATATCGAACGCCTGAAGTACGACTACCAGCCGATCAACGCCGACACGCGCAACTCGATGCCCTATACCGCCCCTGGACCGGGCACGCCGACGCCTCCCGACGCGACCTCCGTGGGGGGAGGACATCCGCGCGGGCTGCGCGTTCGCGTCGGTGTGAACAACGACCCGAACGCGCAGCCCGATCCGAAAATTCGCGCGCTCGATTCGCAGCCCTCAACGCCCGGCGCGCGCGAAGAAGTTTATTGCACGAAGGTCGGCGTCGCGCATCCCGAGGAAATGTACATCGTCAGCGCGCATATGGACGGCATCGGCTGGGGTGAAGCGGCCAACGACGACGGCTCGGGCACAGCTCTCGTCATGGAACTCGCGCGCGCCCTGAACGGCGCGGACGTGGAGACGCAGCGATCGATTCGTTTTATTTTTTGGAACAATGAAGAGACGGGGCTCAACGGCAGCACGGCGTACGTCGAGCAACGCAAGGACCTGCAAGGAAAAGAATCCCCCGCGGGATCGGGGAAGTATCCCGAGCCGAAGTGGCTCGGATTGATTCAGCACGACATGATGCTCTTCGACCACGGCGCTCCGCGCGAAGACGGCACCGTGAGCAAAGAGCAGCGTCCCGAAGCCGACATCAACGTTGAATTTCAAATGAACTCGAAATTCGCGTCTGAGTCGCAAGCCCTGGCGTGGACGCTCGAGCAAGCCGACGAAAAATACGCGACGGACTATCCGGCGGCCGTTGGCAGCCACATGACCAACACCGATTCCAGCCCCTTCATGAACGAAGCGCCCGCCATCAGCGTGCGCGAAAACGAGCGCGGCACCCAGATCGGCAACGGCTGGGACCCGCAGTGGCACCAGCCCACCGACCTCTACTCCACATATAACGACAAGGACTTTCGGCTCGGCCTGAACGCCGCGCAGACGACGCTCGCGGCGACCGCGAAGTTAGCGGGCGCTACTGTGAGAAAGTAGACCGCGCGACTCACTTAGAACCCGAGAGAGGCCGCTGGCAAATCAAGCATCGCCCCTCAGAGCTCTCTGCTTAGCACGCGTGAGCATGCGCTCCAGTTCACAATCGGACCCATCCGAGGAATGTTCAGGCCTGCTGCCGCAACGGTGCGCTTAAAATGTTTGCGGGAGGATCCATGAGCAGCCATCCGGAAAAGCAGCCGTTGGAGGTTCGGATCGAAAGACTGGAGAGGCAAAACCGCCTTTTTCGCCGCGGGGCGCTGACATGCTTGATTGCACTCGTATCGGTGGGCTTGATGGGGCAGACGAAGCATCCACCACGCAAAGCGGCCCCGGCGCCCGCGGCTCCGGTGATGCCCGAAAAAATCGAAGCGCAGAGCTTTATCATGAAAGACAGCAGCGGCAAGATTCGCGCGGAGCTAACCATGGCGGGCACGGGGCCGGCTCTCAAGCTGCTCGACGAGAGCGGTACCCCGCTGATGACGCTTTCGTTGAACGACGGCAGCCCGAAAGGACCCATGATGCTTTTGTCGGATGCCCAGCATCAAGCGGGGTTCTCCCTCAGCGTCCTGGAGGGCATGGGTTCCCAACTATCGCTCGCCGGCGCGCGTCCCGATATTCAAGCGCGCATGGTAGTGGCGCCGGACGGAACGTCGCTCGAAATGTCGGACGCCGATGGTTTCGCGACGAGCATTGGGAACGGAATGCAAGCCTCGAAGGGCAAGCAGCCAAAGAAAACCACCGCCGCCTCTGTTACGCTCTACGGCAAAGACCGGAAAGTGCTCTGGTCAACTCCTTAGCCCCCACCGGGTAATCTCGATTAAACTTGACCCTTATTTCAGACTGAGCGTAGGAACGCCTGTTCCATTCTGGATGAACGTGCAGCTTGCTTTCCCGTTACCGCCGCAAACATCTCTTTGCATCTTGATGGTCTCCAGTTGGATGAATTGTTCCGGGGATAGGTGCATGGCTTCGCGATAGGCGTTATCGGCGTTTGCGCGGCTCTGCTCCGCTTGCTGCCGCTGATCCTCTGCGAGTTTCGTCTGCTTCTCGGTCTGAATGCGTTGCTCCTGCGTGGCCGTCTCAATTCGTTGATTCTTGATCGCGTCCGGAGGGTTCGCCTTGCCAACCGTCATCGTCAAAAGTTGAACCGGCAATTTCTTGTCTTTGATGAACGCAATCAACTGGTCGCGTATCTCGGCGTCAATCGCATCCAGGGCCGTCGTTGAGATGGCCGTCTCGTTCATGCCGCGCTTGCGTACGGCCTGCCTGATCATCGTTTTGAACGGCTCTTCCATGTTGTTCTTGTACCATTCCGGTCCAAAATTCTTGATCAGGCTCACTGAATCGACGACCTGTAAAACCATGATTGCGTGAAACGTGATCGGCACGCCGTCTTGCGTCATGGTGTCCGGCAGTTCGGATTCCAATTTTTGTGGCTGCATATAGACGTCAATGCCATCGGTCGAAAGGGCGGTATATGTTCGTCCAGTTTTCACGGACTCAGATTCGACGCCACCATGCCCAAAAAACCATGGCTTATCGACCAATACGACTTCGTGGCCGGCGTCCGGCGAGTACGTGCTGCAGCCAACCGTACAGATTGCAGACAGAATTAGGAGTAGCAAACTTTTGTGGTTCACTGTTTTTCCCTCATTTCATAAGACTCATCATTTCTCTTTCATCGATGCCGGAATGATAACTCAGTTTGCTGTTGTGATTGCGGGCTTCTGGATTTCTTGGCGGCGAAACCAGGATAGGTCTTGATAAACGGGGCCGAATCCTTATCCGCGAGGTTGAACAAACCAAAGTCTATTTGAACGCCCCGAACCAGTAGAAAAGCCTGTTAGAATTCGCTTCCACCACTGATGAAATCGATGAAATCACCGGAGCGAGCAGCGGCACCAGTCCCGCCTCCAGAAGCCGTTGCGTCTTCTTTAAAATCGACCGAAGACGAACCCAGCCTTCGGTACGCATGGTACGTCGTACTGATCCTGATGGTTTGTTACACGCTGTCTTTTGTCGACCGGCAAATTCTCAGCTTGTTGGTCGGGCCGATGAAGCGTGACCTCGCCATCAGCGATACCCGGGTCGGGCTGCTGCAAGGCGTCGCGTTCGCTTTGTTTTATGGCCTGATGGGTTTGCCGCTCGGCCGGCTCGCGGACACTCGCAACCGGCGTAATGTAATTGTAGTGGGCGTCGTGCTTTGGAGCTTTCTCACGGGGGCTTGCAGCGCTGCAAGGAGTTTCTGGTCGCTGTTCCTGGCACGGATGGGAGTTGGCGTCGGCGAAGCGACTCTGTCTCCGTCCGCTTTTTCGCTGATCTCGGACTATTTTCCGAAAGAAAAACTTGGCGGGGCGCTCAGCGTCTATTCCATGGGCATTTTCATCGGTTCAGGCATCGCGCTGATCGCAGGCGGGTCGGTGGTCGACGCCGTGGCTCGGATGCCGGCGGTTACACTTCCTCTTCTGGGTGCAGTCGCCCCCTGGCGTTTCACATTTCTGATCGTTGGCGCGCCCGGCCTGGCGATCGCACTCTTGCTCTACACGGTCCGCGAACCCATTCGGCGCCAGCTGCTGCGGGCATCAAGCGGCGCCCCGGTTCACTTGCAGCTCCATGAAGTTGTCACGGAGCTGAGAAAGCGATGGCAGTCGGTTCTGGGAATATCCGTAGGGATGGTCTTCCAGTCGATGGGCACTTATGCGTTTATTGCCTGGGCTCCCGCATTTCTGCAAAGAATCCATGGTTGGTCCGCCGGGCAGTCCGGCCGGGCCCTTGGTTTGATCATTTTTGTATTCGGGTGTCTCGGAATGTCCGCCGGCGGCCGGTTGTGCGATCACTGGCAAAAGAAAGGTGTTTCCGAGGCCCCGCTGCGCGTTGCCGTAGTCAGCGCCATTGGCGCCGGAATTCTCTTTGCGTTCGCGCTGACGGCAACACAAGTCGATTGGACATTGCTTATCGCGGCGCCCGGTCTTTTCTTTCTCGCTCTCCCGATTGGGAGTTCGTATGCCGCCATCCAATTGATTTTCCCGAACCAAGTGCGAGGCCAGGTGTCAGCCCTATTTCTTCTGATTCTTAATTTGGGTGGCCTGAGCCTGGGTCCCTTGCTTCCCGGACTCTTGAACGACTACGTATTTCGGAACGAAAAAATGATCGGGACGTCGCTCGCCATCACAGTCTGCGGAGCGTCCGCCTTGATGTTAATCACGGTTCGAGCGATCTATCAACCGTACCGGATCGACTGCGAACGGATGCAGGCCTGGCATTCGAGAGGATAGGATCCGTTTGGGAATTGCGGTTTTTCGCTTCTGACCTAATGGGATCTCACGCTTCGAAGACTGAAATCGTCCTAAAAAGAAAATTTGGGGAGTGGTGTCCCCGCTACGCCCGCGAGCACAGTAAATCGCGACCGTCGCTCCACTCCCCATTCGAGCGCGGATCATATGTCGTGTCGAAACTGTTGTTCTTGCGCTAGCTCAAAGTCCGGATAAACAGCATTGGCCCCGTAGATGTATACTCTCGCTACCTCCGGCAGTACCGTCTCATCCGGGAGATCCGCCCATGAAACTCTCGTCGTATACCAGAGCAACCCTTCTAGGAGCGGTTTACCTACTCAGTTCAATCGCGATCCCTGTCCCCATCCATGCGCAAGAGAGTTACGACGTTGTGATTGCCAACGGACGCGTGATGGACCCGGAATCGGGGCTCGACGCGGTGCGTAACGTCGGGATCGTTGCTGGAAAAATTCGAGCCATTTCCGTCGCGCCGCTGCGGGGCAAGAGCACGATCGACGCAAAAGGATTGGTCGTCGCGCCGGGCTTCATCGATTTGCACGAACACGGGCAGACGCCTGAAGCCTACCGGTATCAGGCGCACGACGGTGTCACCACGTCACTGGAACTGGAGGTTGGGACCAACGACGTCGACAAGTGGTATGCCGACCGGCAAGGCAAGGCGCTGATCAATTTTGGCGTGAGTATCGGCCATATTCCCGTGCGCATGAAGGTGATGGGAGATCCGGGGAAATTCCTTCCGACAGGAAACGCCGCTCACCTGGAAGCCACTCCCGAGCAACTCGCGGAAATCGAGCGAAGCATGGAACACGGCCTACAACGAGGCGCGCTGGCCATGGGCATGGGGATCACTTATACGCCAGGGGCAAGCCGCTGGGAGATCGTGGAGATGTTCCGCCTGGCGGCGCAATATGGAGCGGCGGTCCACGTTCACCTTCGCTACTCGGGACTGAGAGAGCCGGCAACCGGCATGGCCGGAATCGAAGAGGTGATTGCGGCGGCCGCGGAAACGGGCGCGGCGCTCCATGTGGTGCACATCAGCAGCATGGGTTTGAAATACACGCCTCAACTCATCGAAATGGTGGCGGGGGCGCAGAAGCGAGGACTCGACGTTACCACCGAATGTTATCCATACACGGCTGCCAGCACGGACCTGGAGTCCGCGCTCTTCGACGAGGGCTGGCAGGACAGAATGGGGATCAGTTACCACGACCTCCAGTGGGCGGCCACCGGTGAGCGCCTGACGGCGGAGACCTTTGCGCGCTACCGCCAGCAGGGTGGAGAAGTCGTGATCTTTGTGATTCCAGATGATGCGGCGCGGGCAGCGATGGCGAGCCCGATCGTCATGGTCGCTAGCGATGGAGTGCAGCTACCGGATAGTGGACCAAAGATTCATCCCCGCGGGCAGGGTACGTTTTCCCGAGCGCTCGGTTATTACGTGAGAGAAGAGAAGATCCTGGATCTCATGACGGGGCTGCGGAAAATGACACTGATGCCCGCGCAACGGCTGGAGAAGCACGCGCCGATCTTCCATGACAAGGGGCGAATTCGCGTTGGGGCCGATGCGGACATCACGGTGTTCGATCCCGACAAGGTCATCGACAAAGCGACTTACGAGGAGCCGCTGCAATATTCTCAGGGGATCCAATTCGTTTTGGTGAATGGGACGCCGGTGGTGGAGGATGGCAAGCTCGTCGAAGGGGTGCTCCCGGGCCGCGCTGCGCGGGCGCCCATCCTGCCAACGAAGTGAGCAAAGTGAACTATTGGAACGACGGTCGGCAAAACCATCTCGCACAAATACGCAACCCCGAAAAGTCGCTATTCGACCGAAACACACGGCCTACGTGCAATAATGCAAGTAAGCTGGATGTTATCCGTTAGCCGCGGAGACTCCAAAACCTATGAAGCTAAAATGGATTTTGCTAGCGACGCTTCTTGGGGCATCCCTTGGTTTCGGCCAAAGTTCGAGGATACAAGGCCAGTATCCTAGCGTCCACGTTCCTTTTCCCGAGATTCGTGATTGGAATTCGTTGCGAATCACCCTGATCCGCGGCGCCTGCTACGGCAGGTGTCCCACCTATCAAATCGAAATCCACGGTGACGGAACCGTCTTGTATGAGGGCAAGGCGAACGTCGCGACGAAAGGGAGGCATACGGGGAAAATTTCGCACGCGTCATTGGGGGAGCTCGTGGAGGTCTTCCGTAAGGCGGACTATTTCTCTCTCGCCGAGCGCTACGAGTCTGGCGTTACCGACAATCCGACATTCGTGTCCTCCATCTCCTTTGATGGAGTGACAAAATCCGTCTTGGATTATGTGGGCCAAAGTGTAGGAATGCCGTCAACTGTCTCCGATGTGGAAGCAGCGATTGACCGCCTATCCGGAGCCTACCAATGGATCGGACGCGAGAGGCAGTAAGATTCGGGCCGCCAAGGGCCAGTTTCCTAGGAGACGAGTTACCAGGCCCTTGGCTCAGGTTTGGGACTGCCGAGACGCGCTCGGTGGTTCGTCAAACTCCAGCAAGATTCTGAAACCGGCTGTTTCCGGTTTAATCGTATTTCTTACCGTATAGAGAGAATCCGTAAATTTGCGAAAGGGGGAGTTCGTCGGCACGTCCCCGATTACCCATCTCTGGCCGCAACCGCAATGCTGGGGAATCTTGATCAGATCGTCTGGCGAGAAGCTCAACCGCGACTTGCACGCATGGCATGCGAAGGTCACGGCTTTAATGTCTTCGAGTCCGAAAATGATCCTGCGTTCGACGCTCATAACAACGTCACTTTGCATGCCATGGACGCGGTTCTCCTTGATCGACTCGTTTCTTTTAGCTAGGGATCGGGTTAAGCGACTGGAATTTTCTTTGGAAACTCGGCAATCGAGTCGCTGATGAATTCGAGATAGTTGCGAATGTGACCTTCGAGCTGGCCGGTGAAATTGCTGGAGATCTCCGCGGCTCGCTCTTCCAGGTTCTTTTTGGCATCGCCCGTGGCCGAGGCGATCAGGATCTGGATGGTATCTTGGGCGGCATCCTCGAACCTTTGCGAAAGCTCGAGTAACCTTTCGCTGCACTCGCTCAAAACCGCGGCAGAGCTCTTGTTCAGTTCGTCGTGAGCCTGAATCAATTTTGCGTTAGCGCCGCTCTCGAGCTCGTCCTTGACTCGCGCGTAAATCGCTTGCGACTCTTCCTTGAAAGTGGCCTGAGAAGCCACCAGCTTCTGAAGATCCGCTTTTGCTTCTCCAAGCACGGGCGCAACCTGCTCTCGCAGCCGCGCGACGTAGCGAGCTGCCGCTTCGGCTTGCGAGGTTTCAAGCGTGCTCTGCAACCGCTCCATCGTGGCAGTTGCCAGACTGTCGGCCCGCTGGCTCAATTCATCCCCATGAATCGATATGCGTTCCCTGGCGCTTTCGATATCTTGCTCAATCGCCGCAGTCAGGCGTTCGTGGCTCGTTCGCACTGTGCTCTCGGTGGCTTCGTTCAGTACGTCCAGCGCCCGCCGGGTCAAGTCTTCTTTCGAGGTCGCGATCACGCGTTCAATTGTTCCCGCCGCCTCGTCCTGTAGTTGGACGCGAAATTCGTCCAGGAAACGCTTCTTTTCATTCGCCAGGGTGACCACCGCGATTTCAGAGACTGCGACCTGAATCTGATTGCTCATGCCGGCCATCAGTTCAGAGAACCAAGGAGACAACGAAGCGGCCGCCTCACTCTTTTTCAAAACGGGAGTAGTTCCCCCAATTCGGTGCTGGATTACTTGCGGTTCGGTCCGGGTTATGACTCGCAGTTCGCGTCCAGGATTAGGCTCCATCGTTTTGCTCCCCTGCTCGGAAAACCAATCCTCCGGCGGCGATGGGATGCCCCAAAGATTGCCGGCGGTTTCAAATTCCACCGCGACGTCGTACGTGGGATCCGCGGTGGCGCTGAGCTTTTCTATCCATTTCACCCGTGCCCGACGCGAGCATTCCGTGTAGCCTTTCGCGCGCTGCCACATGTCCAGGAACACGATTTCGCCCGGAAGAACCTCATGTTTCATTCGGTAGTTGCAGCCGTGGCAGCTAATGCTGACCGTTGTCACTTCCTCCCGGTAGGGTGCACGGGAGGCGTCTACGCCCTGCACGGCCAGCGGTATGGCTTTTTCAATGCGTGAGCTACGTCGTTTTTGCGAGTACGCGACCTGATTAGACGACACCAAACCCTCCCACTACCCATCCATGGTGCACAAAGGTAGTTGCGAGTCGATGCTCGGAAGATTCTCGAGATGCTCCCTAATCGTCTCTCAGCGCGCGTGGGGGTTCAACTGGTTGGGAGGCCAGTTCTCACTTGTCCTTTCGGCTGCCCTTATGTCCCTGACCAAATGACCCAAGAGACAAAGTCGACTTCTTGTTGAATCGCGACAAACATGCCCCAATGTGCGGCCTCGGAAGGAACCAGAGTGGAATTGGGATAAGCGAGAAGGAACTGCGTCCAGCAGAAGCCGGTGAAAGTAAAGAGCAACTAGTTGAAGTTGACGGACGCGGCGAGCCTTGTGGGCCGCTTTGCCGAGTGCTTATCGGGGACTTCGCTCAGGATACTGGTTCAACTAGCGTGGTGGGCCACCCCTCATGCTGCGCCACAAGGGCGAAGAGGGTGACAGGATTAATGGAGATGGAAATCGAACCAAGACACGGTGCGGCGGATGCGGTCGCGCTGGTGGGCGGGGTTGACGAAGTGGTGTCCTTCGTGTTCGTAGACAACGAGTTGGGTTTCAACGCCGAGGGTTTTGAGGGCGTGCCAGAATTCGTAGGACTGCGGGGTGGGGCATTCGCCGTCGCTATCGCCGACGATGACGAGCGTGGGAGTTTTCACGTTTTTGATGAAGGTGATTGGCGAGCTTTTGGCGTAGACGCCGGGATCGTCGTAGACGGATTTGCCGAAGAACGGGATCATCCACTGGTCAATTTGGTTTTCGCCATAGTAGCTGAGAAAGTTGGCGATGCCAGCGCCGGCCATGGCGGCTTTGAAACGATTCGTTTGCGTGACGCCCCACATGGTCATGTAGCCGCCGTAGCTCCAGCCCGTGAGGCCGAGGCGATTGGGGTCGATGGGAGCGACGCGAAGAGCTTCGTCCACGCCGGCCAGGATGTCGCGAAAGTCACCGTAGCCGAAATCGCGGACATTGGCGCGCGTGAACGTTTCGCCCTGACCGAAACTGCCGCGCGGATTGGGATGTAGAACGAAATAGCCTTCACCAGCAAGCGCAGTCGTGAAATCCCAGGAGTCAGGCCAGGCGGATTGGTCGGCGCCACCCGGGCCACCATGGATTTCGACAACCATGGGATATTTTCTCGAGGGATCGAAATTGCGGGGATAGAGCAGCCAACCTTGAATGTCGTAGCCGTCGTTTTTCCAGGAGATGCTTTTGGCTTCGCCCCAGGCAGGCTTTACGGTGCCGTTGCGATGCGTGACTTGCTTCCAGTGACCGATCCGCCCAGCCCAGACTTCAGGAGGAGCTTCGAAGGAACTGCGGACGGCGGTTGCGGTTCTGCCGTCACTGGCGACAGAGAGATTGGGTCCCCACGGGCCAGCGGTGAGCTGGGCCTCGTCCTGAAAGAGCTGCGTGATTGAGCCGCTGGCAGGATCCACGGTAGAAATAGCGGCGTCGCCCCCGATGAATTCCCCGAAAAGAATTTCCCCTTGCGCGGTCCACGTCAGCCAACTGGCGGATGATTTTCGGTCGGGCGTGAGATTTTTGGCCTCGCCTCCGTTCGCGGGAACCGTGAAGATGTCGCCGCCGACGGAGGGCTCATCGCTCATGAGGCCTGCGATGAAGGCGATTCGCTTGCCGTCGGGCGACCACGCGGGGTTAGCGATTTGCAGTGGCGGCTTGTAAATCGGCCTCATAAGACCGGTCGGGCTCGCGTCGAGAGAATAGAGCTGCGCTATGTACCAATTGTCGTCGCCATTGCCGTGAGCGGCGGTGATGGCGAAGCGCTGGCCGTCGGGCGACCAGTCGAATTCGTAGACGTACATGTCGGCAGGAGAGATTTGGCGGAAGTCGCCGGTGGCGAGATCGACTAGAGCGAGGCGTTGTTCGAAGTAGGCGTCCTTGATTTCACCGCTGGCGGGAGTTTCGGCGACGAGCGGGCCGGCGTCGCGTGTGGCGTTTTCGGTGAAGAGGACGGCGATGGTCTTGCCGTCAGGGGACCAGGCCGGTGAGGCGAGGAGCCCCTTTACATTGGTGAGTGCTTTGGCGGGGGCGCCTGCGACATCGGCGATGTAGAGTTGAAGCTGACCGGGCTTGAGGGCGTCAGAGAGAAAAGAGAGTTGCTTGCCATTGCGGGACCAGGCGACGCTGCCTTCAGCGCGCGGGATGTTTGGATTTGCTGCGGACAGACGTTTCGGCGGGGAGCTGGCGTCGCTGTCGGCAATGTAGATGGCCGTATTGCCATCGGGGGCGCCGTCTTTGCCGATGAGGGTTTCGACCCAGGCGATTTTTTTGCCGTCGGGGGAAATGGCGGTTTGTTCGAAGCGGGCGGCGGCATACACGGCGTTGATAACTTCGTCAAGAGGATCAGCGGGCCTGGGCGTTGCGGCGGTTGGAGTTTTTTTCGTGGTGTGCTGCGGGGAATTGTTTTGTTGCGCCAGCAGAGTGACCTGAGTAAAGAAGAGAAATGTGAAGATGCCCGCAACGGAGGGTTTCGAAAATCGCATGGGTATCAGCCTTTCGAATGGGAATTAGCGGGTGGCACATCCGAACCGCGGATGGCCACCTTATACACCCAAGGCCCCTACAAACGAACCAAATTGTTCTTTCTCGTCGTGCCGTTATGGATGAGTACTGAGAAACGAAATTGTCGGAATGTGGCTTTCAGGGAAAAAATCGGGGAGTGGCGTCCCCGCTACGGCCTACGAGCACAGCAACTCGCGACCGTCGCTCCACTCCCCGTTCGAGCGCGGATTGTATGTGGCGTCGAAAGTGTTGTTCTTGCGCTAGCTCAAACTCCTGATAGCTGGCGCTGTCGAATGTGGCCGGATCCCGGCACAGGGTAAAAAGCCCGGCACTCCAAACCCGCCGGCGCGTTCCAATATTAAACTTGCGATGTGAATTTGAGCTTCGCGCCGCTACGGAGGAGATCCGCAGCCTGCGTGACCATCGATTGAATGATGGATTCAGCGGTCGGGCGGTCCCGCAGCAGACCCACGGCCTCTCCGCAGATGACTGCGACCGTATCGAGGTCGTTCTGCGCGCGCGCCTGGGCGTATTTCTCGGACAGTGAGCCGAATGCGCGGAATGCCTCGTCTTCACGATCAGCCCAATTGTCGGTCGACTTGTTCCTCAGAATGCGGAATGAGTATTCCCGTGGCCAGGGAGCGCCGCGAAGCGCGTCGAGCGCTTTCGTCCGAATGGTCGCGTCGCCGCTCTTGCCGATGGCATTGTCCGTATGAGCTTTTGGAGTGAGCGCTTCGGCGGACGCCCAGAGACGCGTTCCGACGACCACGCCATCCGCGCCCAGCATCAGAGCAGCTGCCAATCCTCTCCCGTCCGCTATTCCTCCGGCGGCAATCAGCAAAGTTCCGGGCGAGCGCTGCTTCAAGTAGTCGGCAGCTTCCGGCACAAACGGAAACGTGGAACGGGTTGCGCCATGCCCGCCTGCTTCGGTGCCCTGCACTACAATCGCCGCGGCGCCGGCCTCCAGAGCCGCGTCAATCTGCGACATGAACTGCACCTGGCAGATCAGCGCGGCGCCGGCGTCGCGGATCTCTGCCGCAAACGGACGTGGATCGCCAAAGGAAAGGAAAACGCACATCGGCGAGTGTTTCAGGGCCATGGTGAGCATTTTCGGCGCACGCTCCAAAGCCCAGGTGATGAATCCAACGCCGAATTTTCCTGATTTCGCTCGAGTCAGTTCAATTTCCAAATCAGGTTCCCCGCCAAGGGTTCCCGCATAACCGCCGCCGACGATTCCCAGCCCGCCGGCGCGAGACACGGCGGCCGCCAATGCTCCGCCGGTAACGAGCCCCATGGGCGCGCATAGGATTGGGTGCCGGATTCCAAGGCGCTCGGTGAGACGTGTGCTAATCATCATCGTGTCTTCGGAAGGAACAGCTTCATGGCTGCGATCGCGTCCACGGTCACCGTCCAGAGAAGCAGCCAACCGCCGTCAACACTCAAGTTGACGCCATTTACCGCCTGGTTTTCCAACAGAAAGATCACAGCGCCGGCGATGTCTTCCATTGTCGCCAGTCGTCCGGTCGGCGTGCGAACTCGGACTCGTTCGAGCACCTCGGGCGGTTTTCCGCTCCAGGCTGGACTGTCCCCAACGACGCCAGGATGAATTGCGTTCACGCGAAGCGGCGCAAGCTCCACAGCGAGCGTGTGGACCATGGTGGCGATGCCCCCATTCACCGTGGAGACGGTGGTCGAACCAGGATAGGGCCGTTCCTTCGCCTGCCCGCCGAATAAGACAATCGAAGCTTTTGGATCGAAGCGCGACACAAGCGCGTGAATTACCTCGGCGTAGCCTACGAGCTTACGCGTCATCAGCCGCGTCGCACGAGCAATATCGAATTTATCGACCAGTGAGCAGCGGCTAAACGACTTGCTATTTCCCACATAGGCGGGCACGAGCCGGGCGTCCTCCGCACGAAGCACGCGATGCATTCGTTTGCCCTTTCTCCTGTCGCGGCTCGAAATTGTAACGAACGGTCCAGTGTCACTGCCAAACCCGAAGCAGTCGACGCACTGCGTATCCTAACTCCTCGCGCTTGAACTATTTATCCTTTTCTGTCACTGGAGATTGGGTCAGAATGCCGCTTCACCGGCTCGACTACATTGTCGCTGGAGGAACAACGATGCTGCCCCAGGAACGGATTGCTTATTCGCCCATCAACGACAGGCTTCCGCTCGCATTGCCGGGCGGAGCGCGGCTGGCCGTCTGGGTGATTGTCAATGTTGAGGAGTGGAACCCTCGCGAGACAATGCCGAGGACGGTTCTGACTCCACCCGCAGGCGGCTCGCCAATGCCGGATATTCCGAACTGGGCGTGGCATGAATACGGAAATCGAGTGGGATTCTGGCGATTCGTCGAGGTCTTGGATCACTTCAAGATTCGCGCGGCCCTTGCCATCAACGGCTCCGCGATCCAAGCGTATCAGCCTATCGCCCGCGCCGCATTGGAACGCGGATGGGAATTCATTGGTCATGGCTTTGGCCAGAAAAATATGCAAAAGGTTCCGGATGAGCGGGAAGACATTGCGAAGACGACGGCGATTATTCGCGATTTCACGGGACACAAGGCGCGCGGGTGGCTAGGACCAGGCCTGACCGAGACTTGGGACACTCCCGATATTCTGGCGGAAGAAGGATATGACTACGTCTGCGATTGGGTTCTCGATGACCAGCCCGTTGTGCTCAAAACGCGCAGCGGCACGATCGTAAACGTTCCGTATACACAGGAATGCAACGACGTGGCCATGATGCTGATTCAACATCACACTGCAGCGGAATATAGAAACCGCGCCGTCGATCAGTTCGAGCAGTTGTATGCCGATGCGCGCGAGTCGGCGCGGATCATGGCGCTTGTTGTGCACCCGTACATCATGGGAGTTCCTCATCGGCTTCGCTACTTTCGAGAAGTGCTGGAGCATATCCGGACGCGGTCGGACGTACTGTTTTGGACCGGGGAGCAGATCCTCGATTGGTATCTCAGCGCCACTCGCTCGGCGGCGAATGTTTCGAAAGGCTGAGAAGCTGTGAGGTGATGGAACAAAACACTTGCGAATCTGACAGCGCCGTGCCAGTTCAGCCTGGCACGCGCGCTGTTGCCGTTGCCATGTTCGGCGTCCTGCTCGCCTCCTATGTGATCAATGCCATGGATCGCCAGCTTTTCCCTTTGGTCGCCCCCGATGTGCGCCGGGAATACGGCTTCTCGCTCGCCAATATCGGTCTTCTCTCGACGATATTCACACTAGGTTTGGCAGTGGCCGGCCTGCCAACGGGTTATTTATTAGCGCGCTTATCCCGCAAAGCCGTTTTACTAGTAGGGATCGGAATATTTTCGGCGGGAACGATCCTCACTGTGTTGTCCACTGGATTCGTGGACATGCTCGCTTACAGAGCCGCGACCGGGATCGGAGAAGCGATGCAGTTCACGGTCCTTCTTGCGATCGCGGCAAATTATTTTTCCGGCCGTCGCGCAGCAGCCATAGGTTGGATCAATTTTTGCTTCGCGCTCGGTTCCGTCATCAGTCCAGTCGTGGGAGGGCTTGCCCTTGATGCTTATCGGAGCTGGCGTATCCCAATGCTTCTGTTCGGGTGTCTCGGTTTGTTGGCGATCGCCGTGGTCGCGCTGACCGTAAAACCATGGTTCACCGAAACGCAGAATAACTCCAGTGAACGGGCTGATCTGAGTGGAGCTACCACGGTTTTCAATCGAAACACCGTTCTTTTGACGCTCATGAGCCTGATCGGCGGGCTCGTCATCTACGGGTATCTGGGAATGTATCCAACTTTCCTGCGAGAAAGCCTGCACTACTCATCGACGGCAGCAGGTACCGTGATGAGCGCTTTCGGAATTGGTGCCATGGGCTCGATCGTAGGCGGCTGGCTGGGAGATCGCTGGTCGCCCCGGCTCCTGCTTGGTGCCGCGTTCCTATGTTCCGGCGGACTAGGATATCTGCTCTTCCACGGATCGGAATCCATGAAGGTTCAGCTGGTACTGTCATTCGCCTGGGGATTCGTTGCCAGCGGAACAATTCACGTGAATTTGGCCGGCTATCACGTGAAAGCGGTACGAAGCGGCTTGGCTAGTCGTGCGGCGGGTATCTTCGTCACAAGCCTCTACGGGTCGGCGGCTGTTGCCGGGTATTTGATGGGCTTGATCGCCTCTCACGGCGGCTGGCTCATGGCCGGCGAAATCCAATTGTTACTACTATCGCTCGTGGGTGCGGCCTTGGCGTTGGCTCTGCGGCCCGAGCAAATGGCGCTGTAGGCGACGGCCCCGAAATGAAAAGTGACCGTGCAGTGCAGGTCTGCCGGGGAATCCAATGATGAAAAAGCGAAGTATCTTTTTTCTCCGAACTACGATCATGGTGCTTGTGGTCGCTCTCGTGGGCACTACGAGCGCGTCCGCTGGTGCGCAGGAACTGCCTCAGGTGACTGTAAATGTTTTCCCAGGCGGCTTTAACTGGCCGAGTTTCGTCGCGCGGGACAAGGGCTTTTTCGAAAGTAACGGAATCCGAGTGACGCTGCAATTTACTCCGAATTCCGTGGCACAGATGACGGGGCTTTCGGAGGGCAAATTCGATATTGCGATCACTGCGGTAGACAACATCGTGGCTTACGTGGAAGGTCAAGGGGAGGCCCCGATCGGACCTCAGCCGGAATTCTTCGCGTTTTTGGGAAGTGACAGCGGCTTCCTAAGTCTTGTAGTCACGCCCGACATCAAGAATTTCGGCGACCTAAGAGGGAAAACCTTGTCCGTCGACGCTCGCACGACCGGCTATGCCTTCGTCCTGTTTGAAATGCTCGCGAGAAATGGCCTGAATGAAGGTGACTATTCCATCGAAAAGGTGGGAGGAACGGCACAGAGATGGAATGCGCTTCGTGAAAAGAAGCAGTCGGGCACGCTGCTCTCAGCTCCGTTCAATTTAATAGCGCAAGAACAGCATTTCATCGAGCTTGCCAAAGCTACGAAAGTGATCGGCCCTTATCAAGGCAACGTTGCCGCAACGCGGCGCTCGTGGGCCGGACAAAATAAAAGTTCGATAATCGCTTTCGTTCGCGGCTACGTTCAGGCGATCGATTGGCTCTACAACAAGACGAACCGCGAAGAAGCGGTCCGAATTCTCGAGAAGAATGTGCCTGAGTTGCCTCCCGGTCTTGCCGCGCAAAGTTACGAGGAGCTTTTGAACGCTCAAGAAGGTTTTTCCCGCAAGGGTCGCATGAACATCGAGGGGCTTCGGACCGTTCTCGCGTTGCGCAGTCATTACGCAGAGCCGCCCAAGAAGCTGGCTGATCCACAGAAATATTACGACCCAAGCTACTACGATTCATCAGTAGGCGGGCGGCGGCCTAGTCGATAGAGCAAAGTCCTTAGGGCGCTTGGCATGGCGAGAAAGCAAGCAAGTGCCAGCCGTTTGTTGAACCTCAGGAGGCCACATGCGTGGTGCGAGATTGTTGGCGGTCTTGTTCTTCTTAACATCTTCGACGGTCTTTGCGGCAACCAAGGCCATCACGTTCGGCAAATTGGTGGATGGGACAGGGCGCGTTTTCACCAACGCTGTCGTGATTGTTGACGACGACCGCGTGCGAAGCGTCACAAGCGGCAATGCATCGATACCGAGCGGCGCTGAGGTCATCGATCTCTCCCGCTACACGGGTGTACCAGGCTTGATCGACGCACACACGCACATCATGTGGTACTGGGACGGGATTACGACGCCGCGTTCCGAGCTTCCTCGCCATCCGGCAGTCACGGTATTTCTTGCACAGGAGAACGCGCAGAAGGCGCTTGAGGCCGGCGTAACGACGATTCGAAATCTGAACGCTCCAGATGGGACGGATCTAGCGATGCGCGAGCTGATAAACATGGGCAAGATGATTGGCCCTCGCATGTTCGTCTCAGGCCTGGGAATTCGGATCACCCGGAGTACCGCAGCGCCCGCGCCCATCGGCATCATGGCCGATGGACCGGATGCCGTCGTCCATGCGGTGCGGCAAGTCCTCGCGTCCGGGGCCGATTGGGTGAAGATGTACGGATCGACCGGAGGCTTCGACGATGTGACTGGGTTTCAGACGTTCACATTCGAGGAAGTGAAGGCTGCGGTCGACGCTACGCATGCGCTCGGGAAAAAAATCGCGATTCATTGTTACGGGCCGGCGTGCGCGCGCGATGCCGTTCGCGCGGGTGTCGATTCGCTCGAACATGCGACGGACATGGACGATCAAACGATCGCGGAAATGGTCAAAAAGAAGATTTACTACGTTCCGACCATCGATCACAACCAGGTTTACCTGGAGTACGCCGACACCGTCTACCACTTTCCGCCTGGAGCGAAAGAGCGCCTGCGCGACTACATACAGCGCAATTTTGAAACCGCGAAGAAAGCGTTCCAGGCCGGGGCGCGCATGGTCGTCGGCTCGGATGCCGTCTATAACGGCTGGGGCTTGAACATGCGCGAGCTCGACTGGTTCGTGAAAATGGGAATGACGCCCGCGCAGGCGTTGAAGGCGGCTACGACCGAACCTGCTGCCATGCTTGGAATGGAGAATAGCCTCGGCGCGGTCGCGCCTGGGTTTTACGCAGACATCGTTGCTGTTGAAGGCGATCCTCTAGTCGACATCACGGCAGTTTCTAGGAGAGAAAACGTCCGTTGGGTAATGAAGGCGGGACGCGTCGTGGTCGACAAAACGAAAAGCACGGAAAAAACGAACTGAGCCGGCGTTGCGGGAGGTCAGATTCATTTTCCTTGCCGGATGAAGTCGATGATCTCCTGACCAAGCTGATCGTCCGCGGTGTTGATGGACAAGGTGGTCGACTGGTGATTGTGTCCGGCAAGGCGCAGAAATCGGGGGCACTTTGAGCGCGCCTCGCACATTTTCGCGAAGAGTTCCGCACTGTACACGTCGAGAAAAGGGTTATCGAATTCGGCGATCACGATAAAGGTAGGCAAAGGCGACCGGGCCCCGAAATTCACGGGCGATCGCTCCGCGTAGAGACTCCTGTCCTTTCCAAAGTACTCCTCTACGCGCTGCCCATTGGGATCGTCGGCGCGATTGTCGGCTTTGAGCCGTCCGCTGATCAGCACGACGCCCGATACTCCTGGCCCCGCTGCGCCGTGGATTTTGGGATCGAACGCCCAGGTCGCCACGTGCAGAGCGCCCGTCGACCTCCCGATCAGATAGATGCGCTGCGGATCGCCCCCAAAGCGCCTCGCGTTCTCCTTGATCCAGGCGACGACGCTACCGATATCCTGGGCTGCTGCCGGATAGACGTACTTGGGGGCGAGCCGGTAGTTCGCATTGATGCCCAGGAACTGGTGGCGCGCAAAATAGTAGAGAACATTGGCGTGGACTTCCTTGTTCTCGTTCTTGTCTCCTGCCGTGAGCGCGCCGCCATGAAGAAACACAACGACGGGAAGATCCTTCGGCCCCAGCGGTTGGAACACGTCGAGAGTCTGCTGGGGATCGGTGCCATAGGCTTGGTCGGCGGTGACGGAAACGCCGTCCTTTGGCGCCGCCGCAAGCAGGGGAGTGAATAGTTCAATCGTCTGCGGGCCATATTTGCGGATGTTGCTTTGATAGAGGGGATTGATCTCCGCCAGCTTCGTCTGAATTGTCTCCGGAAGGCGGGAAACCTGCGCGGGCGCCGGCTTGGCGGCGAATGCCAGCGAAAGGCTCGCAACAAACACTGCTTGCCGTTTAAACGTGGCGAAACCTCCCCTTAAGCTGTCGAGGCCATCTACGAAAACCCGATGGGTCGTGATCGCTCACGTTCCGACGCAACAACTTCCTGGGAATTGAAAAGGCGAGTTGTTTTTTCTCTCTCACTTTACCGCGATTCCCAACATCTCGAAATGTGCTCCGCCCAATAGCGGCCCGGATCCCAGGAACGCCCGCGGAGGAAGTTCCTTCGAAAAGTAAGTGAGGTAAGCGGCGTTGAATTTGTTGTACAGGGAAAGGTCCGGGCAGTGCACCTGAACCAACACCACATCGTCCGCTGTCATTCCGCCTTTGGTTAACGTCGTCTTGAAGCTGTCGAGCATGAACTTAATCTCCTGCTCTACGTCCTGCGGTATTGCTCCACTCTTTGGGTCGATGCCAGTCCTGCCCGCAATGTACAGTGTGTTGCCCACAAGCACCGCATCGCTGTAAGGAACCGGCAGACCCTGCTTCTCCAGTGACGGGTTGCTGGCCTTAAAGTGACGCCGCGCAGGAAGGTTCTGTGCAGTTCCCACCAATGCTGCGCCCAGGATGAATCCGATCAGCAAAGAAAGTGATTTGCCTTTCATGCAGCGTTCTCCTCGCGGAAAAGATTTGGATTCCTTGCTCGCGCATCCTACGCTTCTCCTGACCGTGATGCAACGAACCAGCGGCCAAGTCTGATGCCAAGTCTTTAGGCAGTACAAACGTTCTCACGGCGCCGGCTCGCTTCCCCCTGGGCGACTGGATGGAACAGGCGGAACGGGAATCTAGCAAATGTCAGACGCGCTCAGTTACTCTCATAAGCGCTGAAGGCGAACAAGGAGGATGTATGAATAAGACGATGGCACTAGCGGCTGTACTGATCTTTTGCGCCCCTGTGATAGCCAGCGAGAATCCAGCCGACTATCCTTTAAAAGCACACGTAGTTTCGGTGGTAAATCCTAAGGACGGTCCGATACCGGGACCGCCGTTGAGATGCCTGCCCCCTCGGCTAGGGGAAACCATGATTAAAATCGGCGACGTGCTGTACACGGCCGAGTGCAGACACAAAGAAATCGAAGTCGGGCAAGACTATCCGGCCCAACTGTACGAAAAAAGTATTTCCTTGTTGTCTAACGGGAAGGCCATTTCCTATCGGGTGCGCGGAAAGCAAGAGGCCGTTAAACCGTAAATGTATCGCTAGAGCGGCCAGCAGCCGTCCCAGCCGAAGCCCACGAGGAAATACTGTGGGAATGGCATGTTCTGTTTTGAACAGACGTCCACAACTCAAGAGGGTATTTCTAACAAAGATAAAAGAGAAAAATAATCCACACCACACACCCCGGGGCCGGATCGCCTGATTCGGCCCCTTCTTAATTTCAAGCATTTGGCAATCGCGAAGACGATTCCGCCTGAGAAACGGGATCTCGGAATGTGGCGTGAGTCGCGCGCTGAAAAAGCTGCTCGAAATTCATCGCGACGCTGCGGCCGCAATCTAATTCGCTCTGCGGGATCAGCGTAGTATCCTCAATCCTCATTCATTGACGGAGGCCAATGCGCATGCTAAACGTCCGCCCGATGTCGAAAATAGCCCTTAGCGTCGCCCTGGTTGGTATCGCGGCCGGCGCGATGAGCTGGGCTGCTCCTGAGCTTATCGCACAGAACTCAAACTCCATCGCTCTCACCGGCGTAGTGAGCTCACAACAGGAAGGCATCATGGAGGGAGTCGTAGTCAGCGCTCGGCGCGACGGAGCCAACTTCACTGTGTCGGTGGTGAGCGACGCGCAGGGGAAATACAGTTTCCCCCGGACCCACTTGGAGCCGGGGACATACGCCCTGACGATCCGAGCCGTGGGATACGACTTGAGCGGTCCGGGATCCGTGACGATTGCCGAAGGCAAGACGTCAAATGCGGACCTCAAGCTCGTGAAAGCCAAGGATATTGCTGCGCAGCTAAGTTCGCTCGAGTGGGCCATGAGCGCCCCCGGCACAGCCGAACAGAAGGACAAGGTCATCTATCAAATTGTGAGTTGCGCCTACTGCCACAACTGGGAACGCATCATGAGGTCGAACCACTCGGCAGATGAGTTCGTAGAGCTGATCACCCGCATGCAGAAGTACTTCCCGGACGGGACAGCGGCCAGCAGGGACAAACGGGGACGCGGTCAGTTAGGTCCGCCTAATCAGGTCGCCGCCGCCGACCAGAACCCGAAATGGAGCCGTGAGCCTTTGTCCGTTCCGAAGAAAGAATTGGCGGAATACTTCGCCACAGTGAACCTGAGCGGCGGCAAGACAACGTGGCCCTTTGAATTGAAAACTCTGCCGCGTCCCAAGGGCAAGGCTACGCGCGTCATCATCACGCAATACGACATGCCCCGACCGGACACGGTGGCGCATGATCTCGACCTCGATTCGACGGGCACACCGTGGTACACCGACGAAAGCCGGATGTTCTTCGGAAAGATGAATCCTAAAACCGGAGAGTTCAAGGAGTACGCGCTGCCGCCCGTTCCTCCCGGAGACCTGCCGGGCGCGAGGGACATTCAAGTGGATCGCGACGACAACATCTGGTTCCCCCGGCGCATTGCCAACGCCGCGATCGTGCTGACGAAGTTCAATCCGAAGACGGAAGAATTGAGCACGATCGAGGGAGTAGGCACGCAGTTCATGGCGCTCGGACCCGAAGGCAAAATCTGGGCGGGCTGGTCGCGGATCGATCCGAGGAGCATGAAAGTGGAAGCCACGTACCGGTGGGAGAATTCACCGAACATCCCCCCTGGTCCACACTGGCAGTACATCGATCTCACAGTGGTTAACTCCAAGGGGAATCCCTACGCACCCGACACTGCCGGCTCGTACATCATTGGCATAGACGCCAAGACCGGTGAGGCCAAGTTCTGGCAGGTCCCAACACCCAGGTCATCGCCGCGCCGGGGTCGAATGGACGCGCAGGACCGCTACTGGTTTGCCGAGTACACTGGGGACAAGATCGGCATGTTCGACACGCGCACGGAAAAGTTCCAGGAATGGCCCATGTTGCGTAAGTACACGACCCCTTACACCGTTTCGGCCCCCGACAGAAACGGCTACGTGTATGCGACGAGCAACATGGCCGAACGCCTCATCCGCCTGGATCCAAAGACCGGCGAAATTGTCGAGTATCAGATACCGACTGAGTTCGATTCGAAGAAGATCGCCTTCGATCCCACGACTAGCCGTACGACGCTGTGGATGTGCAACACTCGAACGGCGCGAATGATGAAAGTGGAACCTCTGGATTAGACACGTACCAGGCGCATTCTGAAACCCGGCGGCTCTTCTTCTGCCGGCTCGCGTCGACGATCAGCATGGGGAGCCGGTTTAAACGCATCGAGGGACGCCGCTTTCGATCGCCGGACGGCGCGGAACGATATCTGGTGGACGAAGCGCTGTTCACCGAACGGCTAGTCGGCAAACTGGCTGACCGGTTGAAGACCACATTTGTCCAGAATCAGCGTTCGATGACCACATGGGTCGTGCGGAAGAAACTGCCGTAAGAGAAGCAAAACTACTTTAGCGCGTAGACGTCGTAAGAGACGGCGGAACCTATACGCTCGCCCACCGCGACCGCCTGCAGTCGAGTGAGCCACGTGTAGCGCGAATCGCCGGTTTCAAAGAGGGGCGCGGCGCGCAGCGATGCGCCCCCGTTGGTCGTCTGGCCGATGCCGTTGTACGTCACCAGGATCAGCGCCCCGTCATCCGTTTTCAGCGTCAGGCGAACGTCGAGCCGGTAGCTGCCGTCGGCGCGATTCGTGATCCAGTCACCGGCCGGCATCTGCACCGCCGCCTTGAGGCGCGGGCCTTCGAAGCTGCCACCGACGATCTGCGCGATCGTGCGCGTCCCCTGCGGTCCGTTTTCGATAACGGTGCGCGTTCCGATGTCAGCGCGCAGCCTGCCAAGGTACTCGAAAGCAGGAGCGTGCGGCGCCTCGGCGTCGGCCTTCGCGGCAGTCGCGCTGGGCATGCTCGTGGAAGTCTGGGCGAGAGAAGATAAACCGCAAACAGCCATTCCGAGGCAGATCAGAAACGCAGTTATGACACGCATCGTCCCTCCTTAATTGGAAGGCTGATTATAGCCATGTTGCGGCACGCCGTACGAATTGAATTCGGTTTGGCCGGATAGCTCCCGACTTGGTGACAAGACGAGTTCCGACAAAAGTCGTGATAAATTTACTTTCGTATAGGCTGGCGAGAGTTAGCAGCTCTTCAAGTTCAAATTGATGCGCCAGATGGTGATGTCATGAAGATGAGATCTCTTCGGGCTTTGGGTATCTGCCTCGTTGTTGCGGCGATATGCAATCAAGCGAAGGCGAGCAACGCCTCCTACCAAACTGGTACGTTCGGACCAAAACTGGGGACGGTAATGACTTTTTTGCAAGACACGCTGAACTCCGTCGGCCTTGTCAGTTATGTGAGTCACGGCCACGACAGTAAGACTGGAGACGACTGGACAAACCGATTCACTGACCAGGCGACACGAGTCGTGGCGAGTACCACCGCTTGTCGCATCTCCTATCACTGGAAGACAACGCAAGACGGAATCGCGGCGATGGATAAGGACGTTGGGTTTGAACTAAGGGATGTGCAGAAGATCGACGTGCTGACGCGATTGCAATATTTCAACGAAGAAAACGCATCAACCGGACATTCTTCTTGGAGTGCCCAAGTGGAGCCCCCTGTCTTTGTGGTACGAATTCAAAGGCCTTCCAAGGAAAACCAATTCGTGTTTCTGGACGAATCTTTGGCGAACCGTGTCGCGAAAATGCTGAGGATCGCTGTAAATCTGTGTGGCGGCGTTGCCGCAACGGGAAGCGCGCCAGCGCGTTAGCGGGCTCCTCGGAACCTTCTGAGCATCCGGCCATTCCGACATTCGGGCAAGAGTAATCTGCATGTGGCACTCACCGACGCATGTACATCCGGAACTTGGCACAACTCGCTGCGCGCTTTTCCTGTGCTAAACTTTCGCGCATGCGGCGTCGGCAATTTCTCGTTCTTTCCGCGGCCAGCATCGGCGGCGTGCTGGTGTATTCGCTCGACCGCCGCGCTTCGCGCGTCTTCGCGCAGGAAAAATCGACCCAGACGCTGAAAATTCCGCTGCGCTTTTTCACCGAGGAGGAAGCGCTGATCGTCGCCGCTGCGGCCGCGCGCATTTTCCCGACGGACGATTCGGGTCCGGGCGCGAAGGAAGCGGGCGTCGTGATCTACATCGATCGCCAACTGGGCGGCCCGTGGGGGCGCGACCGTTTCCGCTATACGCAGGGACCGTTCGATGAAAATGCGCCGCGCGAATTCGGCTATCAGGGCAAAGCCACGCCGCGCGAGACCTATCGCGAGGGCCTGAAAACGCTCAAGGGCTTCGACAAGCTCTCACCTGACGAGCAGGATAAGAAGCTCCACGAGATCGAGAACACGCACCTCTTCGCCTTGCTGCGCCAGAATACGATCGAGGGCATGTTCAGCGATCCCGTTCACGGCGGGAATGTGGATATGGTCGGCTGGCAACTCGTCGGATTTCCCGGCCCGCGCATGAGCAATCGCGACGACTTGACGGCGCACTTCGGTGAAGCCTTCCGCCCCAAGCCCATCAGCCTCGAGCAGGCCATCGGAAGAAAAGTTCGCACGAGTGAAGATGCGGACCGGGATCCGAAATCATGAAGATTCTCCCCTCGACCGACGTCCTCATCATTGGCAGCGGCTGGACCGGCCTGCTCATGGCCAAGGAACTGAGCGCGCGCACGCCGCTCTCGATCACGATCCTCGAGCGCGGCCGTCCGCGCATGGCCGAGTACATCACCGGCATGGACGAGCTGGAATTTTTTGTGCGCATGCACATGATGCAGGATCCCTCGACCGACGCGATCGCGCTGCGCTACAACGCCAACGAACGCTCGCGTCCCGTCCGCCAGTTCGGCGCTTTCCTGCCGGGCACCGGCGTCGGCGGCACGGGCGAGCACTGGGGAGCGGTCTACCCGCGCCTGATGCCCGATTGCTTCGAGATGTATTCGAAAACCGTCGAGCGCTACGGCAAGCAGAAATTACCGGAAGACCACTCGATCCAGGATTGGGGCATCACCTACGACGAGCTGGAGCCGTACTACGCGCGCTCCGAGCGCGAAGTGGGTATTTCCGGAAAAGCCGGCAATCTAAACGGAAAAAAGATCGAGGGCGGCAACGTCTTCGAGGGCCGGCGCAGCTCCGAATATCCGATGCCGCCGACGATGGTGCCGTATTTCCCCACGCTCTTTGGCGCGACGGCGAAATCGCTGGGCTACCATCCCTTCATCAACGCCACGGCGATTCCCAGCGAGGAGTACACCAATCCCGACGGCGTCACGCGCCCGCCCTGCGCCTTCTGCGGATTCTGCGAACGCACGCCCTGCATGATTGGCGCGAAGGCCCAGCCCAGCAGCGTATACCTGCCCGTGGTGCAGAAGCGGAAGACCGTATCGCTGCGTACCGGCGTCACGGTGCGCCGCATCATTCATGAAAAAGGGCTCGAAAAAGGTTCGAACGGCGGACGCGCGCGCGGCGTCACCTACTTCGATGAATCCGGCGAGGAAATTTTCCAGCCCGCCGACCTCGTGATCCTGGCGACGTACACGCTGGGCAACAACCACCTGCTGTTTCTCTCCGGCATTGGCACGCCGTACGACCCGTCCAGCGGCAAGGGCACGCTGGGAAAAAACCTCACGCATCAGCTGCAGTTCGGCGTGAACGTGTTCATGGACAAGCCGCTCAACCGGTTCATGGGCGCGGGCGGAACCGGAATTCGCATGGCCGATTTTGACGCCGACGTCTTCGATCACAGCAACGTCGGCTTCATCCGCGGCGGCGCGATCGGCGCGACGATGACCGGTACGCAGCCCGTCTCTGGGTTCGGCGAGCTTCCGCGTTCGCTGAAGGCGCCGCGCTGGGGCTCGGCCTGGAAGAAAGCGTCCATGGAATGGTACGACCGCGTAGCCAATATCGGATTCGGCGGCGAACACATTCCCTACGTGGGCAACTATTTCGATCTCGACACGACGTACAAGAATCCCGCGGGCGATCCACTCCTGCGCATGACCATCAACTGGCGCGAAAACGAGCGCAAGCTGGTAGAGTTCATGAACAACAAGATGGTGGAAATCGGCCGCGCCATGGGCGCAAAAGAAGTGAACCCGTTCCCCGGCTACGGCAATTACGACGTGACGCGCTACCAATCCACGCACTTGCAGGGCGGCACGATCATGGCGGCGACGCCCGACCGCGGCGTCGTCAACCTGCACCAGCAGCACTGGGACATTTCCAACCTCTTCGTAATCGGCGCATCGACATTCCCCAACAGCGGCGCTGCGAATCCGACACCGACGATTCTGGCACTGACCTATCGCGCTGCGGACACAATCATCGACAAATATCTTGAGAAGCCGGCCCCGCTTGCGTAGGCCCGGAGGATAATTCCCAATAGTGTTAGTCTTCCATCCGTGGACTGATCCAGCATTTCCGCCCGAATCATTTTCGATTACTGGATCGGTTCATTATGTTTCGGCTCGTCGCGGGATCTGGTTGATTCGGACAATCGCTCGGCTGGCTTCGCCGCTTTCGCCTCTTTTTGGGGTCCCCTCTCTGCAGTGAGGCTCTTGATGAGCGCGTCCACAGCGTTCATTTGACTCTTTGTGACGGGCTTGCGCCTCACCTTCTCGTAGGCTCTCCTTACGGGCTCGATATCGTAAAGCGTAAGGTGGCTTCCGTCAGGATGGATGACTACAACAAAGGAACCCCTGCCGACTCCGGGTGCCGCTTCCGCGGCAAATTTTGCCTCGCATACATTAAGAAGAACGCTCTTATAGGAACTAAAACGCGAATGTTTCTTGTTAAAAAGAGATCCGAGAGCAGGTCTGTCCAGACCCAATCGCCCAAAAACCGGACAAATCGAAATATTCCACCTCGCCTTTGTCCTTCACCGTGAAAATGTGAGGCATCTTTTCACTGTCATACCCGAATACAAGAAACGTGGCGTCAACTGAAGCGGCCGACATTTCAATAAGTACTTTTTGAAACGTTGGGCCTAGCGCGGGCCCAATCTGATGGTAGTTTTCGAGGGTCATTCCGTAGGGCGCAAGGATCTGCCTGATGTGAGCATGGACTTG
>Ga0207141_10068_pt1 | contig 28987 bp, 25 predicted proteins | sample Alteio_BWMinHeat_5_FD_153553 | JGI IMG/M metagenome (GOLD analysis project Ga0207141, IMG submission 153553) | Enriched cells from forest soil in Barre Woods Harvard Forest LTER site, Petersham, Massachusetts, United States -... | ecosystem: Environmental > Terrestrial > Soil > Temperate forest >... | reverse complement strand
CTGCAGCCGATGAGCTCGGCCTTGGCTGCCTCAACGGCCGCCCGTCGCCGGAACGTTCCTTCGGAAACCACAGTGCTCGGCCGCAGCTTGGGTGCCAGCACCAGCATGGCGCCTTTGATCACACCGTCGACCAGCAGAGGTTCGATGCTCTGACCGCGCAGCTCCTCAGGAAGCATCGCGTCGATATTGTCCTGATGCAGGTGCTCGCCGATATCGACGATCCTGGCGCCAACACTCAGGTCGACAGGCCGGCCGATGCTGCGCCAACGCAGGCTCGCCATGTCATTGTGGTGGACGACCCGCCCGAACCGATCGAGGATCACAATGCCGTCGGCACTTCCGGTGCCGGCCATGCGCCCGATGCCGGCTTCGAGCAGGCGTGTCCGCTCAAGGCTGATCTTCTCCGACAGGGCCAACTCGATGTGATTGGCCGCGATCACCGCAAGCGCGACATTGTGGCGGTAGAAAATCGCCTGCGGACCGGAGAAATCGATGATGCCGATGATGCTGCCGTCGATCGGACTGCGGATAGGCGCCCCGACGCAAGTCCAATCCTTGATGCCCTCGGCGAAATGCTCAGCCGCATGAACGTGCACGGGCTGGCCGGTAATGAGGGCGGTGCCGATGCCGTTGGTACCGGTAATGTTCTCACCCCAGGCGGCGCCGAGCTCCAGCCGGATATCGTGGCCGGCATCGATGGTTTTCTGGTCACCGCCGACCTTGAGTACGATGCCGTTGCGGTCGGTGATGACGACCATGGTGGCGGCATCCCGCAATACCTCGGCAACCCGGCGAAAGGTGTCAGCGGTGGAGCCCAGAAGATCTTCGTTTTGGCGTTGCAGTCGATAAAGATTGTCCGCATCGGCCAGGACGTCGCTGCCGCGCCCATGCGCATCGACGCCCAACTGCACGCTGCGCAGCCAGGAACGTTCGATCACGCCACGCACCGGCGTGATCCCGGGTTCCTGGCGTCCCCGGGTGAGGAAATTCTCCCAGGCCTTGATGGTCCGCCGCTCATCATAGAGGGGGGCCTGATCCGTCTCGTTCTCGCCCTGCAGGTCAACCAGTTCGCCGGCTGGATTGTCACCGTGGAAACGGTCGAGCGGAAATGGCTCATTAGCCATGATCGTCTCCATCATCGGGACACCTCGAAGATTTGGGCCCGCCAGCGGGCGGCAGAATGCCGCCAGCGAGCCAAATTACAGGAAATGGGGCCGCTGGGACGCTCATTACCCGCTCTCACCCGGCCTCCTCTCCGGGCGTGGCCAGGCCCAGCCGGGCCGATATTTCCTGTTTCAGTTGATCTTCGATTTCGCTGGTCGGGATGAGAACACCGTCGAGTTCGCCGAGCGCCAGCCCGGCCTCCTCTTCGATCGGGTCGAAGAAGCCGTTCTCCTTGGTCGCCATGGCGAAGTGCCGCGTCGAGCCCGATCCCCTGATAGCACCAATGAACAGAAGCTGGCGGCCTGACGCTTCGTCCGCCACCACCACGCGGCCGTTCAGGCTGATGCGCACATAGGGAGCAGGTTCTGACGGCCGGCTTGGCGGGGTGAACCACAATTTGCCCGAAGGCTCGGGCTGGGGAGTGGAAACCGGATTGCGGATCTCCTGCCAACGCCCGCCGGTCAGATGGTTGGCAAGCCGGTCGATCGTGGCGCGATTCTCGCGGATGAACCCTTTGGCAGCAACGTCTTCCCTGCGCGGTCCGTCGCGCTTGGAGATGATGTGGACCATGTTTCTCTCCCACTTTGATCTGGCGATGGATCCTCGAGGCTTGTTGCGTCGCCTCTTGCCTGGATCGCGCCGGTGGTCGCAGCTCGCATTGAGCCTAATGAATTGGGTGGCCTTGTGGCAGTATCCCGCTGCTACAAAGCCACCATGATCTCCCACAGCGGCCGGTAGGTCCTTCGTCCCGACGGCCACAATGCCTCACGCCCTTCCAAGCTTCTCAGCACCGCCGCCGAGCGCGGGGCCGGCCGTCGGATCGATACGCTCGACGATGTCGGCGACGAGCGTATTGGTGGTCAGCACGAGGGTAGCGACCGACGCGGCGTTTTGCAGCGCCGTATAGGTGACGCGGACGGGGTCGACGATACCGGCCTCCACCATATTGGTAAAGGCTCCCTTGGCGGCATCGAAGCCGGTTCCGGGCGGCGCCTTCATGAGATCAGAGATGACGGTCTCGGCATTGTGGCCGGCATTGCGGGCGATGAAGGCCGCGGGGCGAGCCAAGGTCTCACGCACGAGGCGGATACCCTCGCCGAAATCGCCGTTGATGTTGCCGAGCGTCCTCGTGACGACAGGCGCACACTGGGCGAGCGCCGTGCCGCCGCCGGGAACGACGCCTTCATCCGCCGCTGCGCGTGTTGCATTCAACGCGTCGTCGATCAGCTGGATCGTCCGCTTCTGAGCCACGGGTGTGACGCCGCCCGCGAAAATCACAGCCGTGCCGCCGGATAGCTTTGCGAGGCGCTCCTTGAGCTTGTCCTGCTCGATATTGGGCGGGGCGAGATCATACTGCTTGGCGACCTGGACCCGCCGCGCCGCAATGGCCGCTTCATCGCCGCCGCCGCGGATGACCACGGTCTCGCGAGCGCTGGAGCGGATCTGCCGCGCCGTGCCGAGATCGGCGAGCCTTGCTTCCTCCAGCCGGCCGCCGAGCTCGCGCGCGATGACCCGACCTCCGCTGATGATGGCAAGATCATCCATCATCGCCTTGCGCCAATGGCCATAATCCGGTGGATGGACCACAAGTACCTTGCCGCGGCTGCCGTTCCCCAGCAGCGTGACGACAACCTCCGGCGAAATTTCCTCGGCGACGATGACCAGGGGCCGGCCGGTCTTTGCGACCGCCTCGCGGATGCCCGCTAATTCGGCGGGCGACAGGATCTTGAGATCGGTCAGCAGGATATAGGGATCGTCGAGGACCACCTCCATCTTCTCGACATCCGTGACCATGTGATGGGAGAGATAGCCGCGATCGAACGACATGCCCTCAACGATTTCCAAAGTTGTGTCGGTGGTAAGGCCGTATTCGGAGCTGATGATGCCGTTCTTGCCGACCCGCTCCACCGCCTCGGCCACGAGGCCACCGAGATGGGGATCGGTGGCGGCAATGGTTGCGACCGCCTGCAGGGTCTTGCGATCGGTGGCGGCTGTGGCTGAATTCTTCAAGGTGTCGACGACGAGTTCGACCGCCATGTCGATGCCCTTGCACAGATCGACTGCCTTGACGCCGCGCTCCAGCGCCGCCACTCCCCCCTGGATAAGGCCGTTGGCGAGTACCATAGCCGTGGTCGTCCCGTCGCCCGCAACCTGGTTGGTCTGCATCGAGACTTCGCGCACAACCTGGGCGCCCATATTCTCAAAACGATCCGGCAATTCGATCTCGGAGGCGATTGTGACGCCGTCGCGCGAGACAATCGGGGTGCCGATCGGCCGGTCAACCATCGCGTTCATTCCCTTGGGGCCAAGGGTTGATTCGACCGCGGCCGCGAGCTTCTGGACACCCCGCGCCAGCGCCCGCCGAGCCTCGGCATCGTGCAGCAATATCTTCGCCATGATTTCACTCCCTCAATTGCGTTACCTGGCCTGAAATTCGTTCTTGGGGATCGCAAACACCATCCCATTACGCGAGGACGCCGCCCGATTCAGCCGGGCGGCGGCAGAGGTCATGCCTGCAAAGCAAGCGGACCGGACATATGTGGGGAGCAGGTCGCGGCACATTCGCTGGCGCAGCCATGCGTCGCGCCGGCCTGGTTGAGATCCTTGTAGCGAGCGTCCAGCAGCCCGCGGCAAAGCGCACTGTTGAACTCCATATTGATGCGAACCGCCCTCAGCCTCTGCAGATAGGCAGCCAGCTCGTGGGGCTCGATCGTCCTCCCGTTATAGGTGACAAACGCCTTGCCTGCGGCGAGGCCGCGCTCTTGCAGCAGGGCTCGGTAACGTGGCATCTGATAGGCACCCTCCGTCCGCGACAAGTCGGCGAGATCGAGAGAGGCAAGCGACATTCCGCAGATCGCCCCGTCGTCGTATCCTGCCGCGCGCAATGCCAAAATCACTGCCTCCTGGCGTCGTTCGAAGGCCTTGCGCCGGAACTTCTCCCTGAGATTGTCGAGGGTGTCGGCCGAGCCAAATCCCTTGAGCGCCTCAGAGAAAGACTGCCGATGGCGTACGCCGTGATTGATCTCGGCCGCGACCATGTGATCTTGCAGTTGCGGACGCACTTCGCGGACCCATGGCAGTGTCGAGAGCGAGAGGCGCATGTCATCGGCCATCAAGAAGGCGAAGTTCGCCGAGCACCAGTAGGTGGGCAGACGAAACTCGACATCCACGCCGCCATCCCTGTCGACGGCGACGTTCTCGATGAAACCAAGATCGGTGACCGGTTCATCGAGTTCGGGATCCGTCACCTGGCCGAGACGTTCCCATATCTCGGCCACTTTCTCTTCGTCCCGCAGGAAGGTGTCCATCTTCGTCACTCCGCGGCCACCCTGACGGCATGCTTGTTGAGCTTGGCCTTCTGGCTTTCGATATCGACGCCATAGAGCCGGGCGGCATTGAGGCCGAGGATCTTGCGCTTGATGTCTTGCGTCAGATCGACCCCGCGTTCCTGCTTGATGTCTTCGGGCAGCTCGAAGGCCCAGAATTTCTCGACCAGCCAGCGCGGCGTCCAGATCGCATAGTCGCTGCCGAACAGGATCTTGTCTTCGCCGACCCAAAACAGCAGTTCGCTGATCACCTCGGCGAAATAGCGGGGACGGCTGTGGATGAAGGGAAGCGCCACCGCAAGGCCGCCCAGGACATTGGTCTCCTGTACGGCAATCCAGCAGAAATCGTCCAGGCGCGGCAGGCCGCAATGCTCGATGATGAAGTTGAGGCCCTGGAAGTCGGTGGCAGCATGGTCGACGTCGTGAACGTCGAAGGCGTCCTTGTCGAGCGGGATGATGGTCGGGCCCTTATGGACATGGATGTTGGTGATGCCGAGCTTCTCGCACAATTCGAAGCAGCGATAGGCCCAAGGATCGTTGAGCTTCCAGCCACGGGACTCACCCTTCCACTCGGCTGTGTAGAGCTTCACGCCCTTGATGCCGAAGGTCTCCTTCATGAAGTGGATATATTCGAGCGCCCGCTCGCCCTCGCGCGGATCAAAGGAACCATTGACGATGAAGCGATCCTTGTACTTCTTGGCCATTTCGGCGTTGCGGTCGATGGTGTTGAAGCCGTTTTTGTAGAACTCGGTGAGATAGGTCGACTGCACGATCGCCATATCGTCGGGACCGTCGACGAACAGGTCGTTGTACATCTGCTCGGCGCTATACTTTTCGAATTGAGGTAGCGGCCAGAGCTGTTCCTTCGGGCTCAGCGCCTTGTGATAGGCGTAGAAGCACTCGATGAACTGCTTGCCGTGGATGTTGCGCTGGTTCTCGGGGCTCGCGTCCCAGAAATGCGTGTGGCCGTCTATGACGAAGATCTCTTCGCCGGTTGGGGTCTTGAACATGGGGCTCTCCAGGATTTCGCAGTGCCGGATATCGCGGCGCCGCCGCGCAAATCGGGAAATGCAGGAAAATGGGGGAGCCGCGTGTGTCGAGCGCGGCTCCGCCCGAGTTCGGGAGGCGATCGGTCACTCGATATATTTGCGGATCTCGTCCATGTCGCCGAACAGCGTGACAGTGTTGTCGTCGACGCGAACCATGCGCCCGTAATGGGTCGAGGTGTTCACCTCGAAGATCTCGGCGGTCATATCCTTTCCGAGGATCTCGCTGATCTCGTCCATCTTGAAGGTCAGCTTGCCTTCACCGTCGATCCTGATCAGCGCGGGCTGATAAGTGATGGTGACGTTGGGCTTTTGCCCCATGAACTCGGCGATGGCTCGCGCCTCGACACTGTCATTCATGGTGACACCGCATTGGTGGGATATTGTCTGGCTGAAAACCAGGTCACCCATCTTCTGGAAGATGTTCTGGTTGGACGATGTTCTGGAAGCAACGGACATGGTTCTTCACTCCTTGGGAAGGTCGAGGCCGAGTTCGCCGAGAATTGTCTTGGTGCGTTCCACCGACAGCGCCCTGGAGTCGACGTACTGGATCGGCTTTGAATGAGGCTGCGACCAGATCGGTTGCAGTCCGGCCGCCGCCTTGTTGGCGAGCGCCACATGCTTGTCGACCCAAGCCTGGAACAGTTTCATGTTATGCGCCGCGTGGTCAGCATCGGTTACGAGCGTGTGGAACAGATCGATCGCATTGGCGAGGTTGCGCTCATAGTCGGCTTCCGCCGCCGAGATGACCGTTGGGGTAATGAAATCCCGATTCGAGGAGGCGACCTGCATCAGGAAGCCGGAACGGAACAATTCGCCGACCAAGGGCTCGAAGACGATGTTGGTTGCAAAATACTGTTCGAGGTAATCGGTCGCTCCCATGATCGACTCGATCGCCTCGCGTGTCCCCTGCCAGCCCTTATCCTCGAGCCAGACACGCTTGCCCGCCTCGTCGTCGAAGCCGGCTGTGTCCATGCCTATTTCAGCAAGGTAGAGCGTGATGTCCTGGGCAAGGCGAAGCTTGTAGGAAGAATTGGTCAGCGTCGCGTTGTTGATCATCTGGGTGTAGCCGTAGCGCTGTGCCTGCATCAGTGAGGTGCCGAGGCCAAATTCAGCGTGCTTCCAGGCACCCAGATGGTTCTGCAGGATCTTCACCCAGGCCTTGTCGAAGGTCTTGGGTGCGCCGGATTTGCGGCCGTTGGCGATCACCGCCTGCACCATCGCCTCGATCCTGGACTGGCGCTGGTAGTGGGTACGCTCCCATTCCTGGTCCGGCGCCCGGAAGGCGTGCCAGTTGGAGCTCAACGCAGCGGTATTGTCCTTGTTGTAGGCACCCCGGCCGTCCGAGAAGGAAATGATCCAGTTCTGGATCAGATAGCGCTCGGGGTCGGGCTGCACGTCGACGGTCACGTCCTCGTAATGGGTCGCACGCTTGGCACGCGGCTCGAAATACCGGTATTTCCGGCTGTCGGAATCGGCGAATATCGCCGATCCTGCCGCCCCAGATTTTTCCGGAATGGTCTGTGCTGTGGTCATGACGTCCTCCCTTTGATGAGCTCTGAATTGTTGCGAAGTCGCTCAGTGCGCCGCAGATGTCAGCTTCCGGCCGGCGTGAATTTGTCGAAGAAGGTTCGCTCGGTTTCGATGTCGTTCATCTGCAGAACCGGGGTCAGTGCCTCGATCATCGGTGCAGGTCCGCAGGCATAGACGTCCACATCCTCGCCGAGACCCAGGCGCCGCAGATGCGCCCCGACGACTTCATGCACGAACCCCTTCTCGCCACCCCACTGGCCGTCATCGGCGGCGTGGGAGAGAACCGGCACGAAGGTGAAATGCGAGGTTCTCGCGGCGATCTCGGCAAAGCGATCGAGGTAGAACAGGTCGTTGCGGGTGCGCGCGCCGTAGAAGAACCAGAGGGGGCGCTCCTCGCCAGAGGCAATATGGTCGTTGAGGATCGACCACAAAGGCGACATACCGGAGCCGCCGCCGACCAGGATCATAGCTCCGTCTCGGTTTTCCCGTCGGAAGCAGGTCCCGTAGGGTCCCTTGATCTGGAGTCTGGTTCCGGGCGCGAGTTCTCCGTCAAGCTTGGAGGAGAAGCGTCCGTTCGGGTATTTCTTGATGATGAAGGCAAGCTTTTCGCTTTCGCCCGGCGTATTTGCCATGGAAAACGAGCGCGTAAGCGTCTCTGCCCCCGGGAGCGTGATGTCGACATATTGCCCCGCCCAGAATTTCAGGGGTTGGTCGAGCGTGATTTCCAGGCGCCGGATGTCGTGGGTCAGTTCGATGACGCCTGCGACGGTTCCCGCGATGACCTTGACCGGGATCGACTTCGAAAGAACTTCCTCATCGTAATTGAGGAGCTCAATGTCGAGATCGGTGTAGGCCAGCGTCCGGCACAGAAGGATATGGTCCTGGCCGCGCTCCATTTCGTTGAGAGCGAAGGTCGAATATTTCTTCAGCTCGATCTCGCCTTCCGTGAGAATGCACTTGCAGGCGGAGCATTGCCCCTCTTTGCAGCCATGCGGCAGGGCGATGCCCTGTCGGAACGCCGCCTCGAGCACGGTCTCATCCTCTTCGACCTCGAATTCGACGCCGACCGGATGCAGTCGAACAGTATTGGTCGCGCCCATAAGGGGGCCTCCCCGCAAACAAGGATTTCGAATCGCCAAGCAAAAAATGTGGGATAACGGCGCGGGGCCGGCGCAAACCGGCCCCGCAGACCTCACTCAGTGGCAGGGATTGATAGTAAATCCCTTGCGGTATTCGGCCAGATGGGCCTCGCGCTGCTCCGGCGACATCGAGCGCAGCGTAAGCAGTGGGCTCTTGAGGGTGTGCCCGCGCACGTCGTCAAGGGTCCACATCTCCTTGTCGTCGAAGCGCAGATGCGGCTGGGGGACCAGGGTCTTGCCGTCCGTACGCACGAAGCCGAGATCCTTGATGGCATCGGCCAGATCCCAGTCGTGGTAGACGCTTTCCCACTCGCGCCGGCCACTGAAGCGGCCCATCGCCGGGGTCGGGCGGCCCTGATATTCGGCGGCAAAGGCTTCGACGGCGGTCCAGCGATCGATCTCATGCCCGAAAGTATAAAGTTCGCCGTCGATCTCGTCGGTGACGATGTCCTCCCGGATGAGGCAGGGCACCAGGTTCGACCAGCACCGATGCGGGTAGACGTACCCGGTATCGGTGTTGAAGGTCATGATGGTCTGGCCGCGGTGCGAGAGCTTTTCGTACCATTTCCAGTATTCGCCGAACTGGGCGTACCAGCCTGGATATTTATGCTCGAACCACTCGAAGTCCTTGTCGGTCTGGGCTTCGATGCGCCAGAAATTGAGCGGCCAGCCCACGGAGAAGAATTGCGCCACCTTGTGAACGTAGAACTTCTCGGTCAGGCGCTTCCAGGCGGTCTGCACGTCGTCATGGTGGATCTTGATGCCGTATTTTTCGAGCGGCAGCATGTAGGTGCGATAGTAATCCTCGAAGATCCAGCGGTGCCACATCTCCGCATAGGATTCCTTGTTCTTGTCGCGGTTGGTGGTGCCGTATTCGATAAAGGTGCCGATGGCGGCATCGACGATAGCGTGGTTCTGCCAGAAGGCGTAGCGCATGTCGCGCTCGAGCAGGAGGTGGTTTTCCGGCTCTTTCAGCATCGACATCAGCATCGAATGGCCGTTACCGATATGGCGGCTTTCGTCCGACTGCACTGAGAGGAAGACGGTGGGCAGCGCATAATCGCCATTGCGGGCGGCTTCGGACGGCATGGCGACGAACAGGGTGTTGGTGAACGCCGTTTCCGCAACTACAGTAAGATAGACACAGGCCGACGTTATGGCATCGCCGGTGATGAAGCCTTCACCGAACTGGCGGCCGATCGTGGTGGCGTAACACTTGCCAAACGCTTCCTCGGTGATATCGAACCCAGCCGGATCGATATAGTTTTCCATGTACCATTTCTTGAGGTTCATCTGGATGGTCGAGTGGCGGAACTCGTCGACCATCTGCATGGTGAACCCGGTGCGCAGATCCTCGCCCGGCGCCAGACGTCCAACCATGGCCATGGAGCGCGCCGCCGAGATTTCCGGGAACGGGATGATGGCAAGGAAAAGCTTCATCCACTCGACCCAGCGCGGTTCGACATTGCGGAACATGTCGCCGCGCAGCGCCGCATCGAGCGCACCGTAAACGCGGTTGTCCTTTTCTTCCTGCATCGGGAAATAGGAACGCAGGACCTGCTTCATCGGGTCCTTCGGCGCCTTGGTGATCTTGTAGTCGGTCGGGAAGGTCATCGCCTCCTGGACATAGGAGGGGTTCCAGCCAAGATCGGCGATCTTCTTGGCCGCATCGCCGACGGCAATGCCGCGCTGGGCTGTAATCTTATTGAGCGTCAGAGTTCCAGACATCTAATCCATCCTCCTCATCGGGTCGAAGTCCACATCGATATTCCGCACAAACGGATACGCGGGCGCATAGGTGCCGCTGACCTGACGGCGCGGCCTATCGCTTGCTATCGGCAAGGGTCCGAGGATGTCCGTGGGAGTCCTGGGAGCGTTCGGCGATCCTGAAAGACCGGGACTGGATCCCGGCGGAACGCAAAGTCATGCTCCACTGCGCTTATGAACTCCCCGCTAGGCCATCCTTCCCCTCGTTCTTGTCGTGGCTTGCCCTGACGGACCAGTCATCGTTGTTCTATGAAGAGGAGGAGCAATTAGCGTGCCAGTTTTATGAAAGTCGATTTCTGACCGTTGAATCGTTTTATTTTCAAAGACAGCGGATATCGACGCCCTTACCTGGAATCCCGCGTAATGAGATCTGTTGCATTTTGGGACATTGATGCAAAATGGGAAAATATTGCAGTGCAATACTAAAGCTAAACTAAGAATGAATTTGCTGCTGTGCAATAAATTCTGTCGCAAGCGATCATCCGTGCGCCCTGAAGAAGGAGGAGCTGCCTGCGGCGCCAAGACTATCGCAGCTTGGCGCTTGGCGCCCCTTCGCCCCGCTTTTACGGGGAGAAGGCAATAATGAAGGAGCGCGTGACGCTTTTTTTGTGAAAGACAGAACAACCATCAGCTGTGGATAGGAGCGCTGCCCCTCGCCTTTATCCTCTCCTGGCAAGAGCAGGGCGGGGCAATTTCGTCGTTGCGAAAGCACGGCTTGACGGGGGTCTCACAGCACCGACGTCACGAACTGTCGCCTTACTCCGGCGCAAACAGTCTTTGGGATGATCGCAGAGGGCGGTGTGGCCATTTGCCGGACGCGGGATGTGGATACCGTGTCGATGCAGGCTGGGGCTTGGGGGCGGCGACGCCGCAGGCTGGTCCTTCCAGCTAGTCTATCGGTACCGGGCTGGCATGCGGCCCGGCACCGCCGCGGTAGGGATCTCCTCCGCCTCCTCACTCAGGGAACAAGCACTGCGCGACCGTGGATCTTGCCAGCGTTGAGATCCTGGAGCGCCTTGTTGGCGTCGGCGAGCTTGTATTCGACCGTGGTGAGATTGACGAGGCCGCGATCGGCCAGCGCCATCAATTCGACCAGTTCAGCCCAGGTGCCGACGAGATTACCGATGATGTTCTTTTCCGTAATGACCATGTCGACAGTCGGCACGCGGATGTCCTCGCCGTACCCAACGATATAATAGCTGCCCATCCCGCGGGTCATGGCGAGTCCCTTGGCCGTGGTGCCCTTCTCGCCGACGAAGTCGATCACAGCCTCGGCGCCCTGCCCGTCGGTTAGCGCCAGCACAGCCTCGACTTCATTGCCGTCGGCCTTGACGAGTTCGTCGGCGCCGCTCTTACCGGCGAGAGCAAGCGAGGCATCGGATTTATCGACGACGATGATGTCGGCGGCGCACATCGCCTGGAGGCATTGAATGGCGATATGGCCGAGGCCGCCGGCGCCGATGACGACGCACCGTTCGCCCGGCAGGAGGTGGCGTGTCGCCTTTTTTACGGCGCGATAGGCCGTGAGCCCCGCATCGGCATAGGGTGCGACCTCCTTGGGCGCCAGTGTGCGCGGCAGCGCGACGATGTTGCGCTCGGAGGTGCAGAGAAATTCACAATAGCCGCCATTGCTGTCGAGGCCCGGGAACGTCCCCGGCCCGTGCATGTCAAAGCCACGCCGGCAAGCCAGACAGGTGCCGCCGGAGATCTTGGGATGGACGATGACGGGATCGCCGACCTTGATGCCCTCCACTTCCTTGCCGATTTCCTCGACCCAGCCGGCATTCTCATGACCCATGATCAGCGGCAGGAGCGCGTCACCGTTCGGATCCATATGCGGCTTCCATACACCTTCTATGATGTGGAGGTCTGTGCGGCATACGCCGGCCCCGCCAATGCGGACGATGACATCCGTCGATTTGGTGATTTTCGGATCAGGGACATCGAGGAAGGAGACCCAGCGATCGGCCGTCAGTTTGTCGTCATACTTGTTCAAGACTTGTGCCTTCATGGCGTTCTCTCCCTGGAGCGGGCGGCATGCCCGACCTTGCCGGAAAGCCAGCACGTCTCGTGCCATGATGAAATATGTAATTATTTCAATAATTTAGATAGAGCACCATACCGATGGGCCGTATTGAAACTGGACAATCGTGTTCACGGCAATGTTCAGTTTCTGGTTATTGCTATTTTGGCCGAAGAGGGAAAACCTAGGAAAGGAATGGTCCTGGGGAGGATCCATGCAGTCGCTGTCGAACATTGAGCGAGCTCGCTTTGCCCTGGAGAACGGCCAGCGTGTGCCTTCGGCTACCCTGTCTCCCGTTGTGTCGGCGAGTTGGGAGCGATGCCGCCAGCTCGGGCTCGATCCGGGAACCGAGCCGCGCGATGTCGTCGTTGCCTTCGCCGATGTGCAGCGTCGGCGCGAGGATCATAAGGGCCTGCGCCGGCTGGCTCTGGCGGAGATGCAGCTGCTGCACTCCCAGATCGCCGGCTCGAACTTCCTGATCGCCTTCGCCGATCCCGACGGTGTGGTACTCGATACGATCAGCGACCAGCATTTCGCCGACAGCCGCGGCGGACGGTCGATCATCCCCGGCAGCGCCTGGGGCGAAACCGAGCGTGGCACCAACGGCCTCGGCCTCGCCGTCCTGCTGAAGGAACCCGTCGCGATATATGGGCGCGAGCATTATTTCCGTTGCCACGGTCACCTCAGCTGCATGGCCGCGCCGATCCTCGATGCCAATGGCGCGCTTGTCGGCCTGCTCGATGCCTCCTGTTCGAACGAAGCACGGCAGCAGCACACCCATGCTCTGGTCAGGATGGCCGCCGCTCAGATCGAAAATGGACTGATCTATCAAGCACGATCGAACGTGTTCATCTTCGCCTTCCATCCGCGCGCGGAATATCTCGACACCCTCTCTGCAGGCCTTCTCGCTGTCTCGCGCGATGGGGAGGTTACATCGCTCAACCGACCGGGACAGGCCCTGCTAGCAGGACTGCCGGCTGCGCAGGGCTGCCATTTCGAGGATCTCTTCGAGGGTCGCTTCGGCGCGGCAATGGACGGATTACTCGACGGCGGCGTGATGCGCATTCGCGACCGGGCAGGCAGCACGGTCTTCATGGTCTGCCGCCAAATCGGTACCAAGAACCTTGCCAAGAACCTTGCCAAGAACCTTGCGGAGACTGGGCGCGATGTCCTGACGGAGCAGGCTTGGCCCTCTCGCTCCGCAATTGCCACCCCCCTGGCCGAACCGGATTTCGTCTGCCTCGACACCGGCTTGCGCCAGGCCATGGAAGGCCTGGCCGATGCGGTGCGGCTGAGGATGCCGATCCATATCTGCGGCGAGACCGGCACAGGCAAGGAACTCATGGCCCGCCATGTCCACGCGGTGAGCGGCCGCAAGGGCGAGTTCACGGCTCTCAATTGTGGTGCCGTTCCGGAAGCACTGTTCATTTCCGAGATCTTCGGCCATGAGCGCGGCGCCTTTACCAACGCCCGCAATGACGGCGCACCCGGCCTCGCCCGGCTCGCCGATGGCGGAACCCTGTTCCTCGACGAAGTCGCCGACATTCCCCCCGCAGCCCAGACCGCCCTCCTGCGCTTCCTCGACAGCATGGAGGTGCGCGCCGTCGGCGGGCAGAAGACCCGCAAAGTCGATGTGCAGATCATTTCGGCGACCAATTGCGACCTTGCTGCCCGGGTGTCTGAACGCCGCTTCCGCGCCGACCTTCTCTTCAGGCTGAACGCCTTCACGATAAGCATGCCGCCCTTACGCGACCGGCGGGATTTCGCAGGAATCGTCAAATATCTGATGCGGGTCCTGGCCCCGGAAGCGGCCATCACCGATGCGGCAATCGAGCGTCTGCGCCAGCGCAAGTGGCCGGGCAATATCCGTGAGTTGCAATCGGCCTTGCAACGGGCGCTCGTCCGTCGCCGCATGGCGTTCGTCGACGAGGACTCGTTCGACAAGGGCGACGAATTGGTCGACCAAAGCACCTGTGAAGCCTGCAGCGGCCACGCGCTCAACCAGTTCAAATGTCGCGAGATCCGCAGCACCTATGCCGCCTCGGGCGGTAATATCGCCGTAACGGCACGGACCCTCGGCCTCTCGCGCACGACCGTCTACAAGCACGTGCGATAGGAGCCGGGCCCGGCGCGTCTTGCGCCGTCATCGGCACGGCCCTAAGCATTTTCCGCAAAAGTTAGCCGACTTCTCGACTAACAAAATGCATCAAGACAGGAAGATAGGGCCAGTCACATCCAGCAATTTCATGATGCCGGCCGCCATCGAGCGGCAGACCGGTATGCGAGGCGGCCTTGGCATCATGGCGAGCTCGCAATCGCAAGCGCCACATCGCCATCACCGGATGGCGCCACCACCGGGGGTGCTTTGATGCCCTGATTTTCGGTCGCCGCGAAAGGCGAACCTCAAGGACATGTCGCTGACATTGAAGATGTCGGGATGGAGCTCGGCGTCGACAACGCTCATCAGCCGCTCCGCGGCGGGTGACGCGTGATCGGCCAAGAAGCCGGCTAGGTGCTCGGCGTAACGTTGGTTGAGGTCGCGCAGCGCCTCGATCAGCAACGGCTCCTTCGCACCAAAATGCAGGTTTCCTGCGAAGGCACCTCGTCCCCAGGCTTCCAGACATCATCCTTTCCGATCTGGAATATGGCGTAAGCAGCTATCACGAGCCTCTGCGCCGTCTGACGCCGATCCTGGGCAGCCAGGCCGATGCTGGGCAGCCAGGCCGATCCTGAGCAGCCAGGAGGAGCCGGAGCGCGACGATCTCGCCCGCCGCAACCGAGAACTTGCCGCGAGCTGAACCTCTCGTCATTCCGCACGGCGCAAGTTCAAATGATGCGCCGCAGATGCTTAACCGCTCAGGATTCATACAATTGGGTCATGCAAATCCGGATCTGCGCCGCGACACTGCCTGCCGGCATGCGTCCGGGATGACGGCGCTCTTTTGTCCGGCAGCCGGTCTGCCCAAAACGCCGTTCGTTCGTCGGCAAAATAAATGGGCCGGGCTTACGCCCGACCCTTTGTCAGATCATGCATCCGGCAAAGCAACCGGAGCTGCCAGAAATCCCGATCAGGCGGCCTGGAGACGGTCGGCAGCGACCTTGCCGGAACGGCGGTCTTCGGTCAGCTCATAGCTGATCTTCTGACCTTCCTGCAGGTCGCGCATGCCAGCGCGCTCTACGGCACTGATATGGACGAAAACATCCTTCGAGCCGTCATCCGGCTGAATGAAACCATAACCCTTCTGGGAGTTGAACCACTTAACGGTACCTGTGCTCATGACGAACCTTTCCTATGGGCACTAATTCGTTGTCCTGTCACGACATGCGGCAGGACGCCGAGGGGTCGAAATTGGTAGGAAGGTCATCAGCGTGCACAGTCGTCAAACTGCGCGGCCAAAACGTCCGGCCGAGATCGATATGCAATTTATGCGAAGAATAGCGCGTAATTGCAAGAGGGCCGATCGATATCGCGTGGAATTAGCTTGTTCACGCGGCCGCGCGGTTACCTAGTCTGCGAGCGGAAAGGGACGACAGCAGCGCCGGTTCGGGCGCAGACCGGGTCTGATGAATCTCGTTTATGGATCAGACGATCTCCTGTAGCTGAGTAGCATGTCCGAACAAGTCACGCTGGGCGTCGCCGCCCTCGCCACCGCCGGTGTCATCCTGCGCCCGTTCAACTGGCCCGAAGCGATCTGGGCGGTGGGTGGGGCTGTCCTGCTACTCCTCTTCGGCCTGATTCCGGGCTCCGAAGCCCTCAAGGGCATCGCACGCGGCACCGATGTCTATCTCTTCCTGATCGGTATGATGCTGCTGGCCGAGATTGCCCGTTACGAGGGCCTGTTCGACTGGCTCGCCGTCGAGGCGATGCGTCACGCGCGGGGTTCGCCCATCAGACTCTTTGCACTCATCTACGGCGTTGGCGTGGTGGTGACCGTATTTCTCTCCAACGATGCGACCGCCGTGGTAATGACACCGGCCGTGGCCGCCTCCATGCGCGCGGCGAAGGTTTCCTGGCCCCTGCCCTATCTCCTGATCTGCGCCCTGGTGGCCAATGCCGCGTCCTTCGTGCTGCCGATCTCCAACCCCGCCAACCTGGTCGTGCAGGGCAGCGCCATGCCACCTTTGCTGGAATGGCTGGCGATCTTCACCTTGCCGTCGCTGGCTGCGATCGTCGCAACCTATGCGGCCTTGCGGCTCGCCTTTGGTGGAGCGCTCAAGGAGCCGGTCGCCTCTGATATCGCCGATGTCGCGCTGTCGCGCGGCGCGGTCACCGCGGCTTTCGGCATCATCGCAACCGCAATCGGCCTGATGGTGGCCTCGGCCCTCGGCAGCGATCTCGGCCTGCCGACCGCCACTGCGGGCCTGGCGACCCTGCTAGTCGTCACGGTGATCGGCAAGGCGTCGCGCCTAGCCCTCCTGCGTGATATCGGGGTGGGCGTATCCTGGGGCGTGCTGCCGCTGGTCGCCGGCCTCTTTGTCCTGGTCCAGGCCCTTGAAACGACAGGCGTGCTCACCGCCCTCGTTACCGCCTTGCACGATGTGGCGCAGCGATCGGCGGTCGCGGCTAGCTGGACGATCGGCCTCGTCTCAGCCTTTGCCTGCAACGTCACCAACAATTTGCCCGCCGGACTGGTTGCTGGGTCGACGATAAAGGCAGCGAACCTGCCTGGAAATATCCGGGCGGCGGCGGTGATCGGCATCGACCTTGGCCCCAACCTCTCTGTGACGGGATCACTTGCGACCATCCTTTGGCTGACGGCGCTGCGGCGCGAAGGCCATCGCATCGGTGCGTGGTCCTTCCTCAAGATCGGTCTGATCGCCATGCCGCCGGCGCTGATCCTGGCCTTGGGCGCGCTGACGCTGCAGGGCATGTGGTGAGTGACACATTGGCAACACCTGAAGCGCCGGCGCGCGGGCGATACTGCGCAGCATCGTTTTTGCCGAAAGCCCGCGCTCATTTTCGGCACCATGCTTCAGAATTCAGGGGGGCCGAGATAGGGTTCAAGCTGATCGGACGTTTCGTCCAGGGCCCATTGTGGGACACAACAAAGACTTTGGTCCGAGGGTGGCAACGAGGCGTTGGGCTTGGCACTTTGTACGGCGAGATCGATGGCGCGGCTTCCCCCCAGCGTACAAAGCCGATATCTGGTGCGCAAACGGCCTGACCGACGGGGGGAAATTATCCATGAATGTCGATGCCATTCGCGCCGAGTTTCCAGCCATCGGCCTCAAGGCCCGAGGCGTCGGCGCATCGGCGCGCGATATCATTTATTTCGACAATCCCGCCGGTACGCAGGTGTCCCGCCGTGTTCTGCGGCGGATGGAAGAGGCGATGATCGGCCTCAATGCCAATCTCGGCGGCATGTTCGACACCTCGATCGCGGCAGAAGCCATGGTCGATCAGGCCCGTGCCGCCATGGCCGATTTCTTCAACGGTTCTCCGGACGAAGTCATCTTCGGCCAGAATATGACGACGCTGACCTTCGCGATGTCACGGACGATCGGGCGCGATCTGAAGGCTGGCGATGAGATCTTGCTGACACGCATGGAGCATGACGCCAATGCGGCCCCATGGCTGATGCTCGCCGAGGAAAAGGGCCTGGTGGTGCGCTGGCTCGATTTCGATCCGGCGAGCTTCGAGTTCGACCTCACCCAGCTGGAGACCCTCGTCACCGGCCGACTCAAACTTGCGGCGATCAATTACGCCAGCAACGTCATCGGCACCATCAACGACGTCACGGCGATCGCAAGGCGCGTCAAGGAAGTTGGCGCGCTCGTCTACGTTGATGCCGTGCAGTTCGCCCCCCATGGGGTCATCGACGTCAAGGCGCTTGGCTGCGATTTCCTTGTCTGCTCTTCCTACAAGTTCTACGGGCCACACCAGGGTATCGTGTGGGGACGGCGAGAGGTGCTCGATCGCCTCACCGCCTATCGCGTGCGCCCAGCGCCGACCGAGGGGCCGGGCAAATTCGAGACCGGCACGGCCAGCCGCGAAGGCCTGGCCGGCGTGCTCGGCGCGCTGGAACATTACCAATGGGTAGGAACCGAATATGGCGGCGCCGGTGCAAAGACCTCGCCCCGTGCTCGCATCATTGCCGGCATCAAGACGATCGACGCCCATGAGCAGGCTATCACGGCCCAGCTGATCGACGGGCTGAGCCAGATCAAGGGCATCGCCATCCAGGGCATCACCGCACGCGCAGCCATGCACCGGCGCGTACCGACGATTTCCTTCACCCATCCCGGTTTCGACCCGCAAGCGATCTGCGTGGCGATGGCCCGGGAGGGCATTTCGCTGTGGCAGGGCCACAATTATGGCGTCGAGCCGGTCAAGCGTCTCGGCCTCATCGACCGGGGCGGTGTCGTGCGCATCGGGCTTGGCCAGTACAACACGAAGGATGAGGTCGACTTCCTATTGGGAAGGCTTTCCAGCTGGATCGGCAAGAACGGTTGAAGCGCCTCTGGGGTTGATCTAGCTTCGATCACGCAATCGAATGGGGAGTGACGCCATGCATGCGATTCCCGTCACCGGCGCCCAGATCCGGGCGGGCCGGGCCCTCCTGCACTGGAGCACGCAGAAACTGGCGGATGCCTCCAAGCTCGAAGCCGCAACGATCAGGCGGGTCGATGCCACCGATGATCTGCCGCAGATCGCCGCGGCCGATGCCGCGGCGATCCGGCAGGCACTCGAGGCGGCCGGGGTCGAATTTATCTGGGAGCATGGTAAGGGTGTCGGCGTCCGCTTCGCACGCCACCGCGCGCTCCACGGCGAACATATGAACTTTGTCAGTGATGGGAATGAAGGGTGAGGCAGTCTGTATTTGCCGCGATGCTGGCGGTTGTGCCCGTGGTTCTGGCGACGCCGAAAGCATCGGCCTATGATTTTATGGCGCTCGGGGTCGGTACCATGCCCTGCCATTATTGGCTGTCGACACCGCAATTGGAAGGCGAAGGCGATACTTGGATCCTCGGCTGGTGGACGGGCCTCAACAGCCGCAACGACAATCACTGGGTCGGCGGCCACACTGATGGCAATGGCATTATCCTGGCCGTCAAGAAGGAATGCCAGCAAAAGCCCAACAGATTGCTGATGGATATCGTCGACGAAGTCTTCGGGGATATGGCCTCACCCAGCAAGTAACCAGCTCTAAAGGCCTATCCGTCTTTGCAAGCTGAGCGAAGCAATCCAGCCTTACCGTTGCGGCGAAGCTGGATTGCTTCGCTCCGCCGCAACGACGGCGGTTTCGTTTCAGCGTTCAATTTCAAGGCCTTGGGGTCGTTCTGCCAAGTCGGATCGGCTGGTCAACAAGGTGAACTTTAATTGCATCGGCACCGCTATATTGCAACCTGGCGTTACATTCCTTTGCGCTACCGGTTAGCCCGCGAATTTCAAAAATATATCACCAATTAATATTGTGATCGGCAACGAAAGAAAAACGATCAGCCTCATCTTTCAATGAGTTGCACATTTTATTAACAACCATTCCGTAGCGTCCTCCGGCTGGGACTCTTTCAGATGCCAATCACAGTGAGACAGGACGTTATGTCAAAAATCGCAAATTTCATTGCAGCCCTTGGCTTTGTCGTTGCTACCGCCGGCGTTGCGCAGGCCACGCCGGCTGCTGCGCCGCTTAACCACGACTCCACGCTTGTGACGCAGGCTGCCTTGGGTTGCGGCCCGGGCTTTCGTCCCGTCGGCCCGTTCCACCGTTGCGTTCCGATCCACCGCGAACCCATGGTCGTCGTGCCGGCACGCCCCCGTGTCGTGGTGCGCGAACCTGCCTGCCCGCGGGGCATGCACTTGAACTCATGGGGCCGTTGCAAGCCGAACTTCTGATCCGATCGATCAGAGCGAATCAAGCAGGGCTGGAGCCAAAAGGCTCCAGCTTTTTTCTTTCCTTGATCACTCGGCGCCCGAATGCCAGGGGCCGTGATGGGCACCGGGCTGGTCAATGCGCTCGAAGCCATGAGCGCCGAAAATATCGCGCTGGGCCTGGACAAGATCGACGGTCGCACGGCTGGTGCGCAGCTGCTGCAGATAGTTCAACGCTGAGGTCAGGGCCGGAACCGGGTGGCCCTTGGCAATGGCGAGGCCGAGGATCTTCTGGGCCGACGGCAGGCTGGCCTTGAGCTGACCGGCAAAATCCGGATCGACAATTAGCGATACCGGCGCAGGCGTCGCCGAATAGGCCAGCGACATCCGGTCGAGCATGCGGGAGCGGATGATGCAGCCGGCACGCCAGATCTTTGCAATCTCGGCCAGGGGCAATTTCCAGTCATATTGGGACGAACCCGCCGCCATCACGTCGAAACCTTGCGCATAGGCCAGGATCTTGCCGGCGAGCAGGGTCTTCTCGATCTCGGCGAGGGTCTCGGGGGTCGGCGAACCGATGGAGCCGCGCTCGGCATCGCCTAGCGTGGCGTTGACCGCCTTGCGCAGCGCCCGCGTCGACGACAAGCCGCGCGCCTCGACCGCCGCGGCGATCGCGCTCGCCGGTACGCCAAGGTCAAGCGCCTCGATCGCGGACCAGCGGCCCGTGCCCTTCTGGCCGGCGCTGTCGAGGATGACGTCGACGATCGGCTTGTTGGTGGCTGGATCGGTGGTGCGCAGCGCCTGCGCCGTGATCTCGACCAGATAGGAGGCGAGCGGTCCCTTGGTCCAGCCCTCGAAAACGTCGGCAATGGCGGCGGGCGTCATGCCAAGGCCCGAACGCATCAGGCCATAGGCCTCCGCGATCATCTGCATGTCGGCATATTCGATGCCGTTGTGCAGCGTCTTGACGAAATGGCCGGCGCCGGCCGGGCCCATATAGGCGCAGCATGATGCCCCCTCATAGCGCGCAGCGATGGCGTTGAGCACGGGCGAAACCCGTTCATAGGCCGTCTGGCTGCCGCCGGCCATGATCGAGGGGCCATGGCGCGCACCCTCTTCGCCACCTGAGACACCGACGCCGAGGAATTCCAAGCCCTCGGCGCTGAGCCCCTTATCGTGGGCGATGCTGTCGCGGTAATTGGCGTTGCCAGCATCGATGATGATGTCACCCTTGGCCAGGTGTGGCTTGAGCTGGGCAATCGTCTCATCGACGGCGGCACCTGCCTTCACCATCAAGAGGAGCGCCCGCGGGGGCTTGAGCGCCGCGACGAGCTCATCGATCGACCGGCAGGCGATCATGTTGGAGGCCAGCTCGCCCGCTTCGACCAGTGCTTCGTCGGTACGTGCGGAAGAACGGTTGTAGACCGCGACCTTGAAGCCCTTTTCGGCGATGTTCATGGCGAGGTTGCGCCCCATCACCGCCATGCCGATGACTGCAATATCCGCCTGTGCCATTTGTGCGTCTCCCCTCATGCAATATTCAATCGATGCCAATTGACGATCAAGCCTTCACTAGGGCGTATGCCGCCTTTGGGGCGCGATGTACAGACCTTGGTGTCAATGTGGTCGCCATCCCATCGCGGGGTCTTGTGATAGCTGCGGTCGTTCATCACCACAAAAATTGACAAGGAATGCCGATTAACGCCAGTTCGGATCGGATATGCCTTCGCAAGGACGAGCGCCTCGTTGAACTTCTCCCTGTTCCAGAAAGCGATCCTGCGCACCTTGCGCAGCTTCGTCATCCTCGTGGCCATCGCACTCGCGACTTTGTGCCTGGCCGATTGGCTGCGCAACCCCCAGGCCATCGGCCGGCATGTGGCGGAAGCCTTCGCCGAACAGCGGTTTGGAGACAGCGGCGGCTACGAATGGACCGGTACGCATACGACCAGCCATTTCAGCGAGTGCATCGGGCTTTCGACGGCTATCCATCCCGCCGAGGGCAACGCCATCTGGCAGACCCTGCTCTCGCCGGCCCTGCTGTGGCAGGCCCCGACGCCGATCTGCGGCAGCCTCAAGCAAGCGATCGATGGCCAACCCGGCAGCATTTATTTCGCCTATTCGCGTTATTGGCACGGCTATCGCGTCATCACCGAGCCGATGTTGTCGCTCTTCTCTTACGGCATGCTGCAAAGCTTGTGTGGCGGGTTGCTACTGGCGACAGGCTTCGCCGTCGCCTGGACGTTGCGTCCGCTGATCGGCGCGATTGGCGTGGTGGTGTCGGCGGCACTCTTGCTGGTCACCACCGACCTCCCGTTTGTGGCCTCAGTGCCGACGCATGCGATCTCCCTTGCGACGCTGCTGCTCGGCTGGGCGTTCCTGGCTTCCAGGGCCGTTCGCGGCAGCGATGCGGTCACCTTGAGTTCATCGGCATTCGTCATCGGCGCCCTCTACAATTTCTTCGACTTCCTCTACAATCCGGACCTGCTCGCCTTCGTCCTGGGCTGGTCGTTCTTCATGGCCAATGGGCTCAATGGGCGCCTCTCCCCCCGCTCCGCCTTGCTGCAATCGGTTCTTATCCAGATGCTGGCGATCGCCGGCTACATGGCAATGTGGGCGGCCAAGTGGCTGCTTGTGTGGGGAGGCGGCCAGATTTTCGGCTCCGCAATCTGGTTTCCGGCCCAGGATTTCGGCCGCTGGCTCGGCGGCGGCGAACAGGCCTACGTACCGTTGCGCGCCATGGTGGCTTTGGTCGGGGAAGTCATGAAGCTCCCCTTTGGCGGACCGGCGCTTGTGGCCTGTGGTGTCTGCTTCCTCGCCCTGTTCTTGGTAGCGATCCGTCTCCGGCAGATGGTGCCGTTAGCGTGCCTTATCGGGCTTTGCCTTTTTCCGATCGCGACACTCGAGGTCAAGGCCAACCACACGCTGATGCACGCGGCCTTCACCTTCCGCTTCGTGCCTTTCGCCCTCGTCCTCACCACCATCGGCGCGGCCGGTCTGCTTCGTGCCAAAGCTCCGCCTATTCCTCACGAGACTGAATCCAGGCAACAAAGAACGACAGCTCGGACCACATAGGGTCGCCGTGCCCTATCCATGATCCGGCGGCCCATGGATCGAGCAGCTATCGTTCAGCCGTAGGATAGGTTGGCGATATGAGAGTAGCGCCGCACATTACGCATCTTCCGCGCTACAAGCCTGCCGGAAGCGTCGATCAGCGGCACACGCGCACGCCGTTGACCCAGACCCACACGCAATGCCGAACCGGCGCGACATAGGCCGGCCTTGGTGCGACATAGACGCCGCGCGGAGCCACGTAATGTGGGTGACGGCGAACCACGGCCCCGTTCGGGCCCGCGCATCCCGATCTGTAGACGCCACGTGCGCAGACAACGGCGCTCGCCTCGGTCGGAGCGAATGAAAGGGCGCCAACGATGACGCCAAGAGTAAGAAGAATGTACTTCATAGGCTGCTCCTCCAGCAAGGGCTCTTAATACTGCCTCGACCTAATCAACCTTGTTCAACACTCTCAAAAATACCGCTCCGGGGCAAGGCGGAATCCAATATTGCGGGCCGCTATAGTACGCACTTGGCCATGAGATATCGGTCGCCGGCAAAGGGGTTCGGCTCTGTTACGATGTATCAGGGCATGTCACAGTTGCTCGTCGACAATCCTATCAATCGTTATCTGATTAACGCCCCCTCGCTGCCAGAGCCTCCTGCCGCCCTCAAATGCAGCTCTAGAAGGCTACGTCCCGACGACCACACGCCATCGCGGCAAGCTGCGAAAGTGTCAATTCGTGACCTGCAACTGCGATCTGTTCCTGGAGCGCAGTTCCTGGAGCGCAGTTGAATGGACCGGCCGTTTTTCAGGCGTTTAGTTCTTCAAGCCATCAACCGACCCACTTGGCTGGTGAGAACGGGTTTATCGCTGGATTTTCAATTTAATCGAGCAATTTCAAGGGGATGCGCTGGTGCTGCAAGAGAGGATTGAACTCAGGTATCCCAGCAATTCACCATTGATATTTCAGCACTATTTCCTCTCGCGATTACGCTTTGTGTGAGGGCTCGGTGTGAATGTCAATGTCGCGCCCGGCCCCTTGATCGGACCCATTGTCTTCCCCAGTAAGATGCCTGTTTCTCGGCAATCAGTGTCGTTGCCAGTTCGCCACGTCGAACCGTTTCGTGCGCACTTCAGCTCCGGGCAACCATCTCGACTCGCACTCTCCGCCTCCACCAACTCGCCAGCGTGTCCACAGCTACCGCCATTTTAGAAGGCGGCGACTGCAGGGCGTTGCGCTTGGAGGTCTGGACCATTGAGGCCTTGTACCGCCTAAATGACCATCACACGTGGAGCTTCATTTTCATGTTGGCCAAACTCAAACTCTATCAAAAATGCAAGCACGCAGCTCCTCAAAGGCAGGCAAATTCCTGGTAAGACAGTCGGCAAGAGTTAGCTTAAAAATATCTACATTCACGCTTACCTTGATGTTACAGAAGTTCTTAATTCGGCCAGAGTGATCCTTTAGATTCTGATTGACGATGTCAGTTACGAAGGCATCATAAGCAGCTTCGTCGAAGTCAAGACCATTACGGCTACAGTACGCCTTCAGTACCTCTTTGTCGTAGAGATAGTTCTCGAGTTCAAATCGCCTCATAACCCTGTGATTCTTCGGATTGCTTGCTAGGTAGATCTGCCGATCGTTCTCATTAACTAGCTTGCCGGAGGCCATGTCCCGATCTTTGAAAACAAGCACTTCGAGGTTCGGAATTACCTTGCTGAGAATGGTTATGGCGATCGCGCTGCGCTGGTCGAGTTCGGTATTTCCACCACTGGAGACGAACATAGCGTCGGGATGACTTTCCGCGAATATCGTATTGAGAGCTTGTGCATCCATTCCGCGTTCAACGCCACCCTGGCCCGGCTGATCCCGCCCCTCACAATAAATGATCGTTTTTGGACTGACGAGGCTCGCTAAATCATCGAGCGCAACCGTGAATAGCTCGCGCCACGCCGCCGCCGTAACTCTCATCGGCTTCAGAATGTACGGTTTTGCCGCTAGTTGATACTCCCCCTTGAACTGAATGATTTGGCAATTGTCCTTCAACTGAGTCTGGAGTGCTCGAAGAAAACCAATGCTATGGGTTGTCAACCAGATTTGACAGCTCTTGCCGACGATCAGATCGATTTCTGCGAGTAACTTAGCTTGAATCGAAGTGTTAATATGAAGCTCAGGCTCATCTATCAGAAAAATAGTATCGTCATAATCCTCTTTGCGGAGATAGAGGTCTAGCAGTAGGTCGATTACTTCCTTTTCACCGGATGATAGAACATTAAATTCAAATTCTTTTGGATGATCTAATTTCTTGAAATAGAGGGTTCCCTCTGAGGCTTCAACGTTTCCGACGCTTGATATTTCAAGCTCCAGGCATTTTCTTATCGATGTATTTAATTCCCCGATAACTGCCGCGCGCGCCTCGCTTGGCTTTATATCTTTTTCTTGCATTTGACGATTAACCAACGCCTGGAGACGTCGGTAGTTTTCTTCCATCTTGGAATCAAGGCTGGATGCATCCGTGGCCCCATAATTATTCAGCCGAATGGCTTGCGTAGTGCGAATTTCGCTGATCTTGACTTGGCTGTTGTAGCGATATGGACTTCTAAAGGAAAAGACGGTGTTGGCCTTCCCGATCTTTTCTCTTAGCCCCCGCATTTCATTGAATGTGCCGCCAATAAATTCTATCTCGACGTTTTGGTAATTATAATTTGTACGTGCATCCATCGAATGGTAGGAGGTATCACGGCGCCCGGTGCTACCAATATACTCGTGCGCAATTTGATGGAACAGTAGCCCGTCAAGAACGCTGCTTTTCCCGCAGCCATTAGGACCTACAAGTGCGACAAAACGCGCAGGGTTATCTCCCAAATCAATTGTGAGGTCACGAAAGCGCTTATATCCGTCTTTCAGTCTTATTTTCTTGATGCGCATCGTGGATGAATCCTTAATAAGGCGAAGCTGATTTCATCTGATCACTTTCGTAGGTCGAATACACGTACATTCTCTTCTTCTGCAAGCTCGAGGCGAGAGCCGGCGGGCCGCTCAACGAAGGTTTCTCGACAGATACAGATTCGCCCATCCCACAGCCGACTAAAGCGGCCCACAGGTTAGGCTGTTAGCCGGGCACAAGGATAAACCATCCATGCGAGCTGTTGCACCTAGACAGGCGGGCTTTGGGGTGGCGTTAGCATGCGCGAGGATCGCAAGCCTATCACCTAAGCTTTTCACACAAGAAAACAGAGGCTGCCCAGAACTTAGGCAGTAAAGGGGGATCTCAATTTCATTGGGATGAGGGAACCGTAGTCGAGCCCCTTAAATTCGCGTCATCCTGAGAAGCCGCTCCAGCTATAGCGCGGTAAACGCTGCCTCTTCCAATGCCCAGGGCTTTTGCAATTTCCGTGGGCGTTTTGCCCTCAGCATGCAACTTCCTTGCATCTTCCGCCTTGGCCTTTGCGGTTGGCTTGCGACCCTTATAGATGCCGGCTGCCTTAGCCTTGGCGATTCCCTCGCGTTGGCGTTCCAGCATCATCTCGCGCTCGAACTGTGCGAACCCCGCGAAGATGCTGAGGATGAGTCGCCCGGTCGCGCTCTTGGTGTCTACGACCTCACCCCCGAGATTCAGCACCCGCAAGCCAACTCCCTTACCGTCCAACTCCTTCACGATGTCCCACAATCCCGTTGTCGAGCGGGCCAACCGATCTACCTTGGTGACCACTAGCGTGTCGCCCTCGCGCGCAAAGGCAAGAGCCTGTCCTAGCTCTTGCCGCACTGCAATGGACGAGACGTGTTCTGAAAATAACCGGTCGCAGCCGATGGCCTTGAGGTCCCGCTGCTGGGCTTCAAGTCCGGCTGCCTGCTCAGTCGTGGACGTCCTAGCATATCCAATAAGCATCGCCCCAAGCTCCTCTATATGTCCAATAGGGTCTTGGCTGTGTGAGTCATTGCGTCCAGAATGTCAATGTCCACCCTAATGGACGCGACTCGGCGTGAAGGCTGACACGTCCATACGGGCAGGGTCTTGTGGACACCAAGGATTGCTGCACTTCATGCGCGCCAATGGCTCTTAGGCGGGCACGCCAATAAAGCGACCGCGGAGTTTCCCCCTAAACAGCGATGAGGCACCGCTCCGACATATCGACAGCCCCCCTGTCGGCTGGCGTCCGTTTCTGTGATGATGGACAATCGGTGGTCTTACGGTAAGGACAATCTCGAACAGTGTTGAGGTCTCGATGTCGGCATGGGCCTTGAAATTATCGCTTGCGCTCGCTTTGGCCGGAGTCGGTATTTCTGCGACACGACCAGCGCGCGCAGGTGAGGTGATTAATCTGGCGTGTACTGGGACGGAGACGATACCGACCAAATTCTTGAACCACTCGCCCAGCACCACGAGCGTCGCTGTCGATGACGCAGGTGGGACGATAACAGTGGTTTCGATAAAGCTCGTGATCGAGATCACGAACCGGACGCCAGCCGGCTTTGGATTTGAAGAACCGGTCACCGTCCCCGGTTACTCCGGTAATGGAGTTATCTTTGGTTTCCTCAATCGATACACAGGCGACTTCGGATTTCAGGTTATCCCGCCGGGCGGTGGCAAGCCGAGTGATCCGGTAAGAACCTTCTACCAACTTAATAATTACAAGTGCCAAAAGGCAGCCGCGTTGTTCTAAGTCCTTACCTCGAACACGCATCGCCGCCTTGCGGCCCCACGGATCGCGCAAATAACTTCCTTAGCTAGGCATCACGCAGGGCCTGAGGCGGGCGGTACCTGCTATGCCATGACCAGATCATCCTCGCGGACCGCGCTCATCCTTGCACGCAGCCTCTCACGAAACTCATCGTGGAAGTTTGGGGCTTTCCCGATCCCTAACGCCTTCCTAATGCTTGCCGCCTCATCTGGCGTCGGAAGTCGATCAAGCCGGAAAGCGCCGTCGAAGTCCCCGTTTTGCGTCAGTCTGCAAAAGGACAGGCGCTTCTTATCCGCACCCCATTGGCGCTCGCTGCTCTCAGCGATGCACACGATATGAAACGACTCACCGTCGCCCCAGGTCGAGATGTATCCATGCTTTCCCGAGATAACCCACAGGTCGCAATCGTCACGGCGAAACGCCGTCTTCGCAGCGTTGAGCGCTTGATGCATGTTTTCGAGTTGTGCCTTGTCGGTGCGAGCTTGTTCTAAAGTTTTGTAGGACAGCATTGGATTTCCTTGTGCCGTGATCCAAGAAGTTTGGGGGTTTCCCGCCCCAAAAACGCGCAAGTTTGCTCGCAGCGGGGGAATGCCCGGCTGGAGGGTTGCGACCGTTTTCTGAGCGGTTGTGATAGGGAGGGTAGAACCCAGCGCACGGCTGGCCTCAGGTCTGCCTACCGCTAGAGGGAGGAGACGTTTTCGTGGTCCTCAGGCTCCTCTGTTGCATCGGGAAGCTGGCGCATGGCGTCACAGGCCTAGCGATGGGCGCGCGAGACGTGACCACTCGCAAGAGAAGCGTTGAAGCGATAGCGTAGCAACCTCAGGCCGACTCAGGCACGCTGGGGAAGCGCTGGAGCGTCGCAAGCGCAGCAAGGGCAAGAGCGTCATAGACGCGGACAGGTCCACACCACATGCGGTTCACTGAGCAGAAGATCGAAGCAGCTGAAGGGAATTGGGAGAAGCTGCGGAGAGTCGACGAGACGTTAGACGCGCTTGCGGCCCAGCGGGACGAAGTTATCCATCACGTTCCGGACTACGCCAGATCCAAACTGGCCTGGAAGGTTGCGGTCATTCGGCAGTGTTTCACGTACCGCATTGTCGATCTAGCTGAGGCCGCGATTGCTGAATGGGAGCGAGATAGTCCGCTTGCCTCGATTGTGTTGGGCCGGTCACTCGTTGAGACCGTAGCGGTTGTCCAATGGTTCGCGTTCAAGCTGACGAAAGCGCTAGCGGCGGGCGGGCTTCCTGAAATCGACAAGCTGGTCACTCAGCAGACCTTTGGCGGAAAACACGAGGATTGGCTCATCGGAGAGCACAAGGCGGTCAACGTTATGACAGCACTCGATACCTGGGATCGTGAGGTACCGGGTTCGCGCACATTCTACGAACAACTTTCAGAGATGGTGCACCCCAACTTTCTTGGCACACACGGCTTCTAC
>Ga0207141_10091_pt2 | contig 29102 bp, 31 predicted proteins | sample Alteio_BWMinHeat_5_FD_153553 | JGI IMG/M metagenome (GOLD analysis project Ga0207141, IMG submission 153553) | Enriched cells from forest soil in Barre Woods Harvard Forest LTER site, Petersham, Massachusetts, United States -... | ecosystem: Environmental > Terrestrial > Soil > Temperate forest >... | reverse complement strand
TGCATGATCCAAATCTTTCTCATCGGAATCAGGCACGAGACAATAAGCTTTTCCGATGGAAGGATCTTCATTCTCAAAATACTGGCCCGCGAGGGGGTCCATCAGATCGCCGCCGATGAAATTATGAATTTTGTGCATCAGAGGCTCAACGTCCTGCCACCGTCGACGGGCAGGTTGATGCCATTGATATAGGCCGCCGCAGGGCTGGCGAGGAAGGCGATCGCCTGCGCGGTTTCTTCCGGCTTGGCATAGCGGCCAACGGGTATGGCGGCGCATTCCTCAGCTACCAGATCTTCGAAGCTCCTGCCGGTCTTCTGCATCTTGCCTTCAACAATCTCTTTCATGCGGTCGGTATCAGTCGAGCCGGGCAGGATGTTGTTGACGGTGATGCCAAACGGCCCCAGTTCCCCCGCCAGCGTCTTCGCCCAGTTGGCGACCGCAGCGCGGATGGTATTCGATACACCCAACCCTTTGATCGGCTGCTTCACCGAGGTGGAGATGACATTAATAATACGTCCGTATTTTTCCGCCTTCATGCCGTCAATAACTGCCTGCACCATCGTCTGGTTCGCCCCGAGATGCTGGGCAAAAACCCGTTCGAAATCTTCCACTGCGGCCAGATGCGCCGGACCTGCCGCCGGGCCGCCTGTGTTGTTTACTAATATATGAAACGGTCCGTGCGCCTTCACATGCGCGGTTATTTTTTCCTTCAGCGCCTTCAGATCAGAAAAATCCGCCGTCAGTGCATGGTGCTTCTGGCCTTTGGAAGTATCAAGCCCGGCCTTCACCTGCTCCAGCGCATCCGCACGCCGTGCGATAACAGTCACACTCGCGCCAAGACTTGCCAGCTCAACCGCCGTCGCCTGCCCGATGCCTTTGCTTGCGCCGCAGACAATCGCGCGTTTGCCTGTAAGATTAATATCCATAAAAAATACCTTTTGTAGTGTGACTGACTGTACCAGATTGCCCAAAAGCTGACAAAATGATTGTTGACATGTTATGTAATGGAAATTATGTTTAAGTTCTAACCAAAGGTAAAACCATGCAGAATACGCAGAGATATTTTTTAGACCTGATAAGCCGCGAGCGCGGGGAATTTCAAAAAGCCCTGAATGCGATGGATACGGCAGAAAAGAAAAAGCTCCTGCTGGAGCCGCTCTCCGAACAGGTGCGCGAAAATACCCTTTCCTACATCGTTGCCGACAGATATTCAGGCAACAACCATAAATGGCGCGGCCCTTTTCTAACCACGGCGCTCAATGCCATCGAAAAGCTGGGAATCCCCGCCGCCGAACGTCTTGCATTGCTGACCAGTTCTAACGAACTGGGGCAAACCCTTTTTCACACGGCCCTTAAACACGATGTAAAAAAACGTGATGGAAAAAAACTTTTCATCCTGCTGGAAAAGAGGCTCCGGAAATGGGGTGGCAATGAGTATGCCGATGCCTTTATGCAGCGCTTTCTCAATGAACCCCTGGGCACGATCGATGAAAAAGTTTCGGTGGCCCTGCAAACCATCCGTCATAACTTCTTCCCTTACGGTTCCGAAGACCGCGACCGCATCGAGATTCTCTGTGGGAATAATTATCAACCAGCGACTTACAAAGGCCTCAAATCCACGATTGATAAAGTCCGTCCCCTGATCCAGCAATGGGCGGAAAAAAATTCGGGCGAACAGTCAAATCCCAGATTGGCCCCGGCTATTGCCCGCGCCAAGCTCTTGAAAGAGTTTGCCCAAAATGCGGAGGCCGTCACAGCAAAGCCCCTCAAGCTCGGCGACTACGGGATCGGCCCGAAAATAGCACCTTAAAAAAGACCCCATTTATTCATAACGCCCCTTGCCTAGCCCGGAATACCTGCGTATAAATAGCCCCTAATCTGGAGGACTATTTCCGTGGCCGATTCATCTGCACCAAAACGTTTTCTGGTTTCGTGGGACCAGTTCCACCGCGACAGCAAGGCGCTGGCCTGGCGGCTGGTGGAGAAACGCGACGAGTGGAAGGGCATTATTGCCATCACGCGCGGCGGGATGATCCCGGCGGGCATCATCGCGCGCGAGCTCGAGATCAAGATGATCGAAACCATCGGCATTTCGAGCTACGACGACAAAAACCAGCGCGACCTTAATGTTATCAAAGGTATAAATGAACAGCTTGTCGGCAACGGTGAAGGCTGGCTCGCGATTGACGATCTGGTCGACAGCGGCAACACCGCCAAGGCCATCCGCAAGCTGCTGCCCAAGGCGCACCTCGCGACCGTCTACGCCAAGCCTGCGGGCGAGCCGCTGGTCGATACTTATGTCACCTGGGTCAGCCAGGACACATGGATATATTTCCCGTGGGATGTTGATATCCAGCCCATGGACCCGATTGCCACGACGCGCAAACAAGTCTAAAGTACTTTTGAAATAAAAAACTACCGGCGCGAGAATGGCGTCAGAAAATATAACCGGCGCAAGAATGGCGCAAAAAATATAAAGGGTTCCTAAATCATGGAAAACAACAAACTTCTCGCCTCCATCCTCGTCGCCGGCATCGTCGCTATGCTCGCCGGTTTCATCGCCAAGAAAGCAACCGAAACCGAGCCGCTCGCAAAAGACGCTTACCCGATCATCGTCGCCAGCGCCACCACCAACGCCGCACCGGCAAAAGTTGTTCCTCTCAAAACGCTGATGGCGAAAGCGGATGCCGCAAACGGCCAAAAGATTTCCCAGGTATGCGGCTCCTGCCACATCTTCAAGCAAGGCGGCGGCAACGGCATCGGTCCTAACCTGTTTGGCGTCGTCGGCCGCGCACGCGGCACGGCTGCAGACTACGCTTACTCCGACGCCATGAAAGCCAAAGGCGGCTCATGGACGCCGGATAGCCTGAACGACTTCCTCTCCGGCCCGCAAGCCTACGTCCCCGGCACCAAGATGACCTTTATGGGTCTGCCCAAGCCGGAAGACCGCGCGGACATGATCAAGTATCTTGAGTCGCTGAAGTGATCAGAAATACTGTCGCCGTTCTCGCATTGACGTGCCTGATATGGCCGACAGCGGCGCACGCCGAAGAAACCATCTCGGGCACAAAGCTGAGTATTTCCGCCGAGGCTGAAATCAAATCTGTTCCCGATATCGCCACTGTATCCACGGGCGTGACCACGATAGAGCCGACGCCCACCAAAGCCCTGCAGGAAAACTCGGTGAAGATGGATGCTGTTTATAAAGCGCTCACCGCCGCCGGTATTGCCGCCAAGGATATCCAGACATCCGACATGAGCGTCACGCCGCAATACGCGCAGAGCCTGACCAACAAAACGCCGCGCATTACGGCCTATCAGGTGGACAATAACGTCAGCGTCGTCATCCGCAATATCAAGAACATCGGCGCGGTGCTCGATGCGCTGATCGCGAACGGCGCGAACCAACTGAACGGCCCTGAATTTTCATTGGAAGACAAAAGCCCTGCACTTGACGAGGCACGTAAATCCGCGATGGCAAAAGCACAAAAGAGCGCTGCGGTTTACGCGGCTGCCGCGGGTCTGAAAATAAAGCGCATCATCTCCATTTCCGAACAAGGCGGCTTTGTGCCGCGCCCGATGCGCGCTCCCAGACCGATGATGGCAATGGCCTCCATGTCGTCAGCCTCAGCTATCGTCTCTGCCGGGGAAGTGACGACCGATATCACCGTTAACGTCGAATACGAACTGGCGCCGTAACACCATGCAATTCATCATCATAGCCCATGACGGCGAGGACGAAGGCGCTCTGGCCCGCCGCCTCGCCGCGCGCGACGACCATCTTGCCCTCAGCTCCGCCGCCGTCAAAACCGGCGAACAAATCATCGGCGCCGCCATGCTCGACGACACCGGCATCATGAACGGCTCCGTCATGATCGTCGATTTCCCCTCCCGCAAGGAAGTCGATGCATGGCTGACAAGAGAGCCCTATGTGCGTGGTGAAGTCTGGAAGAAGATTGAAGTTATTCCGTGTAAGGTGGGACCGGCGTTTGGGCATTTGGTGAAGAAGTAAGTCGGATCGACAATGACATTAAGTCATTGCCGCTTACTTAAACAACGTAAAAAACAACAGCGCCGCACAAACAGCACCAATATAGCCCACGAACTTCTCGTTTCTCGAAACCCAGCCGACGAGGTTTTTGGCTTCTTCCATGATGGCGGCGTTGACGCGACCGTGGTATTTCTCCGTCAACTGATCGAAGATAAAGGGCAGCGCCATCATGCAGATCATCGCGTTATTGATCAGGCGGATCACCATGTCGCCGAGGTTGTAGCGTATCAGCAGCGTGAAAATGCAGGCGGCAATACCGTAACCGGCACCCCAGCGCGCGACCTTGTCGATGTGGGCCATCATCTGGTCGGTAAGGCGCGTCAGAAGCTCCGGCTTTTTTTCCAATGATCTATTGATATAAAGCGCGGTAAAGGCCAGCGCGATAAGCAACGTGATAAGTCCCATGATGATGATCCTTTTAAGCGTGAACAACCGGAGAGAAGTTTAGCTTAATCCATGAGCCTTGTCAGCCCGTATAAAACATACCACCCCGCCGACGGGCGGGGTCTGGCTGCGCGAAGCGCCTTTATAAATGCGGCTTTCGCCGCACCCGGATGCCGCCCGTCGGCGGCATGGCATGTGGCGAATTAATCCAGCGATGATTTTATTTGCTGTAATAAGAGATTGGCGTGGTGCTTCTCTTTGGCGTGCGGCGTTTTGGCGATGTAGGCCTCGAGCGCGGTCACGGCCTGCTGGTTCTGGCCGAGCTTGGCGTGGAGCACGCCTTTGTCGAGATAGATGCGGTATTCATCCGGTGAAAAAGCGCCGATGGCCTCCGCCGCGAGAATGGCCTGGCCGTAATCTTCGCCCTCGATCAGGCGCTTCTTGAGATTGTTCTCGAGCCGCACAAGAATTTCGCGATTGGGAACAGCGTCGTAATAAATATGCGACAGCTCCGCCTTCTCGCCGACGATGGATTTCAGCAGTTGCCGCAGCCCCGCCGCATTCATCTCGCGGCCCTGTTTGAAAGGATCGAGGATAAGGCGCTCGCTCTCCAGCTCCATGCGGATCAGGAAATGGCCGGGGAAGCTCAGGCCATCGCAAGCCCAGCCCATGCCGCGCGCAAGGATGATATAGAGAATGCCGAGCGATACCGGCAGCCCCTTGCGCCGCTCGATGACGCGGATGAAATTGGCGTTCTGGATATCATCATAATTTTTTTCATCGCCCTCATAGCCGTGCGCCTCGTGAATGATCTTGCGCAGCACCTGCACGCGCATGTGCAGATCGTCTTCTTCATGCAATCTTAAACGCGAGAGATATTCTTCCTGCACATGTTCGGCAAGCTTGCGCAGATGCTGGCGGTAGCGGTCGATATGCACGCCGGGCAGGAAAATCAGCCCCAGCGCCAGCGCCGCTTCTGCAAGATTGATATCATCGTCATTTGCTATGAAGCCGATTTGCCGCAGGTATTGCAGCGCTTCTTCTGAAGTCTGAAACAGGCTGGTATTATCCGGTGCCGTTTCATCCATTATCGGGCGTTACTCCCATGGAATTGTCCGGATCTTCATATTTCAGCCGCACGTAGCTCACCACATTGTGGACATGGCTGATGTTGCGTGCGTAATCCATCACGCGCGCGAGCTCTTTCTGGTTCTGCGCCACGCCCATCAGGTAGACGTTGCCGTTCACGGTGTCGATGTTGTAATTGATCGATTGAATATACTTATCAAACATCAGCTTGGTCTTGAGGCTGCTGGTGATCCAGCTGTCGAAAACGGCGCCCTTGACGCCGCCTCCCTCGTCCACGGAAATTTCGTTAAGCACCTGCTTCACGCCATCGGCCTGCCATGCCAGCCGGACAGCCTCGACACGCATATCAGCCGTGGGGACGGAACCTGTCAGCAGGACGCGCCCTTCCTTCACCGTCACGTTCAGCTTGCGGAACATCTCGAAATCTTTTTTGAACCACAGGTCGGCAATCTTGAGCTGGATGGCGTCATCAGTCACCGCCGTGCGTATGCCGCCCTCCTGCTGCGAGGCGACACCGACCGAGGCGCCAGCTCCTACCGCAAGACTGAACGGATCACAGCCCGACAAGAGCGCGACGGCAGCCAGAATTCCTACATATGAATATTTCATCTTTTCCCCTTTGAGGCCTTCCCCAAGGCCGTAATCTTAATCTTTAGAAAGCATCTGGAATATGCTGCGGCCACGCGCCGGGCGTCATGACCAAGGCATCAAACCTCATCTCACATTGATTGTACTCCGGATACCTCTGCAGGTAAAGTTCCGCAGCACTCCTGACGCGCGACTGGTTCCTGGCATGAATAGCCTCCGCCGCCGCTTCCGTCGTCTTGCGCAGCTTTACCTCGACGAAGATGACCAAATTTCCTTTTTTCGCAATTAAATCAATCTCTCCAGCTGGGGTTTTAAAGCGTTCCGCGAGAATACTGAAGCCATTAAAGCGAAGAAAAGATTTAGCTTTAAGTTCCGCAAGCAAGCCTTTGCTATGTCCTGTTTCCGCCATTCAAACCCGCTTCGCTACCGCAATCGCCAGCCGGGCGCCGGATTTGATGGCTTTGGTTAGCAATGAATAGCCATTTGCCTGTTCAGCGTCATGCTTGAGGCCGATGTCGTGGTGCTCTTCTTCCTCGGCTTTGAACTTCTTGATAGCTGCGGCGAGCTTCTTTTCGCGCGGGTTCTTTTTCAGCGCGGCGAGCTGCTCGGCGTAGTGTTCTGAAATCACTTCCTCGACCGCAACGGTGCAGGCCATGGCGGCTTCGGTGCCCATCTTCGCGGTCAGCGCCCCGAGCGCATAGCCGGTGATATGCCAAAGCGGGTGCAGCGCCGTCGGGCGCACCTGACGGGCAGCGATTTCCTTTTCGAAGAAATCCAGATGCACCTGCTCCTGCGCGGCCATATGCTCGATCAGTTTTTTGAATTTCGGGTTCTTGCCGAGCACGGCAAGCTGGCCTTCATAGATGCGCTTCGCGCCATATTCTCCGGCATGGTCGACGCGGATCATGCTGTCGACGCTCTCGCTTACTTCATCGCCCGGCAGCGTGCGTTTGAGTTTACGCACCATGGTTTTTCTTTCGCAGCAGATAAGTAATGCCACCCACCAGCGCAAGCGAGATCAGAAAATTATAGCCCGCCATCGAAATGCCCAGGAACACAAACGCCGGCTGGTCGCAGCGGACGATCTCCTGATGCTCCATCGCCTGACGCAGTTCCTCGATCGAGACATTTTTCGGCACGATATCGCCGCCGCAGGATGGTAACCCTTTCCACCACCCCTGCTCGACGCCGACATGAAACCCCGCGATAGCCGCGCCCACGCAGAAAGACAAGGCTGCAAGCGCTACCAGCGGCTTCGTCAGGCGTGGATAGCGGAAGCTCGCCACAAACGCGATAACGCCCAGTGCAATATTCACCAGATAAGGCACACGCTGATAGAGGCAAAGGATGCAGGGTTTGAGCCCGAAACCGTACTGGCTGATATAAGCGCCAGACAAAATAACCGCGCTGGCGATAGCAACAGCGGCGGCGAGATAGCGCGGTGTTTGTAAATAGTGAAGCAGCCTGTTCATAGCAGGTATTTTAAAGCAACAAATCCGCCGATCAACAGGACAATGAAGAGTATGGTCAGGTGCTCGAGATATTTTTCGACAAAGACTTCAATAGGCTTGCCGTATTTCCAGAGCAGCCACGCCAGTCCATAGAACCGTAACCCGCGTCCGGCGATGGAAGCGATGGTGAAGGTTAGCATATTCAGCCGCGTCACGCCGCTGGCGATGGTGATAATTTTGTAGGGGATGGGCGCACAGCCCGATACGAACACGATCCCTGCACCCCAGTCATTGAACTTGGCTTTGAAAACATCGAACTCATGTGTCAGCCCGTAGAACTTCAGGATGTGCATGCCGATGCTTTCGAACAGGAAATAACCTATGGCATAACCGAACAGCCCGCCCACGACCGAGCTGACCGTGCATATTGTCGCATAGCGGAACGCCTTGTCGCGGTTGGCGATGCACATTGGCATCAGCGCGATATCGGGCGGGATCGGGAAAAAAGAGCTTTCCGCAAATGATATGACCGTCAGCCACCACACGGCATGCTTGTGCTTGGCAATGTGGAGCGTCCAGTTATAAAGGCGGCGGAGCGGGTTTGTCATTGTTATAGCTATAGGGAATGGTGAAAAGAAAAGCAAACTGTTCCGGCGATTATTTAGAGTTACGGAATTTTCAATTAAAAAAACCGCAGATGAACGCCAATGGACGCAAATAGATAGCTTTTAATCTGCGTTTATTTGCGTTCATCGGCGTTTCCTGTTTCTTCTACCTGCTTGTCTTAAAGTAAGATTTTGGGCAATATCATGACATCTCAGTAACTTCTCAAAAGCCGATAACATCATGACCAAGTTTTTATCAATCATCCTCCTCTGCCTCACCCTCTCCGCCTGCGCAGGTCCCAACGGCGCGGCCAGCGGAAATAACGGCGGATTCCGCGCATCCACGGATGTTTTCAAGTGGTGACCGTTTGCCGGATTTTGATTCGGCATTGTACACTCCCTTCGAAGTCTTAAGAGACATACATCATAGCGCCGCCAACCTTGCTGAAGTTCAATGCTTTAACAATGAGGAACATGCTACATGGACAAATCTCTTCAGGACAACTCCGCCCATAAAAATTCAATCGTCGTTATTTCCGATACCCACCTCGGCATGAAAAACCGCACCGGGGGCAGACTTGATCAGTTTTTGAAAAATCTCGATACCGAAACGCTTGTCCTGAACGGTGATATCATCGACGGTCTGCGCATCAGCGGGTGCTCCAAGAAGAGGCTCACCGCCGACGACCTTAACATCATGGATGCCCTGAACGAACAAATCGCCAAGGGCACCAAGGTGGTCTACATCCCCGGCAATCATGACGAGGCGCTGCGCAAGATGGACCTCTATGGCAAGACCATCCTGGGCATCACCTTCGCCGAATACTATGTTCATAAAACGCCGGAAGGAAAAAGCTTCTTCATCTCGCACGGCGACCAGTTTGACGAACCTCTCCAGCACACCACAAATGTGTCATCGCGGCTTTTCAAAATCGGTGATTTTTTCTACGACAGCGCCGCCCAGGCGGACAAGCTGATCAACAAAATCACACAGGCCACACTGAAAAAACAGTTTGATTTTTACGGCTTCGTCCGCAACGATGCTTATCGCACTATTATTCAATTAACTAAAGTATTTAACGCGGAATCTTCAGATGAAAAATTAACATTAAAACAGGCCCTGCGCAACTTAAAGCATGTTACTAAGAATTTAAAAATACCGTCTGCTGCAGAACAAAATTTCAGAGACGCAGCGATGGCACGGGCGCGCAGGGCCGGTTATGCCGGCGTTGTGTGCGGACATACGCATGAACCGGAACTGAGCAAATCACGCGACGGCATTATCTATGCGAATTCCGGAGACTGGATCCGCCACTTCAGCGCCCTCGCTATGGACAAGAGAGGCGAATGGGATATCCTCCGCCAGAAAGATGAAGAACCTCAAAAATTTAAAAAGAGAAAATCCGGCAAAGCAGATAAAGACTCTCACTCCGGCGCGACACTAGAGATGGTCGATGCCATAGATGATATCTGGCCGCGCAAAAAATTTAGCAGCATCTACAGCGGTTATGAAGGCGCATAAAATCTTGCGCATGAAACTTTGTGACAAAAATTTTGCGACGATGGATATTTCCTGTTTACACTAAAACAAAAATGGTTATATTCCTGCTCGGGGAAATGATCGGCGTGATTCCTGGGGTGGGCAAAACGCAAAAAATCTGTCATTCTCAATAATAACAACAACGCCCCTGCATACTTTGGGAGTTTTAGAACTATGACCGCGCCTAGCTACAATTCATTTGATTACAATTCATTTACCGATCTGACACAGGTTTTTGATCTCAGGAAGGGACAGATCGTCCCGTCACAACCTATAGTTTCAACGCAGCCCACTGCCCAGTCAGAGCAAATGGCCCGCGTTACGCTTTATGCAACGACCGCTATGAGATCCAGACTGGCGCACTCGAAGTTCGTTGACGTCAATGTCTTCTTGCCGACAGTCAAGCCGCTCTTCCTCAGCCTCTCTGCCCGGAAGAAAACACCTGTTGCTGCAGCGCCGGTCATTACAACGCCGGTCATCACCTTTGCCGCCAACAGCAATGTCGCTGCGGACAGCACGCCAACTTCTATGGAAGTTGCCTCGGCAGAACCCCAAAAGGCCCGCACAACGCTCCGGCTCAAGACCAAGGTCGAACTGCCCAGCCTGCAGCCGATTACCCGCCGCAGCACAGTGGAAGATCTCGCTGCTGCCTTCAGAGCCGAAAAGGCCCTGCTGGAGAAAAAGGCCGTTGCCGAACCGACAGCCAAGCTGGAAGACGCTTTCACCAAGCGCCGCCGCCACCCTCTGAGCAACAAGTCGTGGTCCGAGCTGTTTGCCGAAGCCGAAGCGCCCAAGCAGGCAAAGAACAGCCCTGACCTCGCCGCTTTATTTAAAGCGGAGATGAAATCCTTCATGGCCGAACAGGAAAGAATGGGCGTTTCTGTGAATGAAGTTCCGGCAACGACAAAGTTCAAGTCCGCCGCCGAACAAAGAAGCACAAGCCCGCAGCCGCAACGCCGCATGTCTCTGGCCGCTTGATAAACTAAAGATAAAATCTAGCATGGGCGCGAATGATATATTTCATTCGCGCCCATTTGCGTAGCACTGAATGCGTAATCCTTAATTTTCAGTGATTATTCAGTTGCTTGAACGTTATTAATGGTGAATAATTACAACAAGGGGAATGGAGGATCATTGTTTTTGGTCTTCCATAAAAACTATCGAAGTGAAAAAATTAGTTTGGGGTTATACCACTTCTGTCTTTCTTCTTGCGCTGTCCACCGCAGCTTATGCGGTGCCGGCGCCCGCTGTTATGCAGCCTCTTGCTATGCCGCCATCAAGTTTAATGCCCACCGGCATCAATAATCCACCAAGCGTCAGGCCATCGAGCTCTCTGATGCCATCTGCCGGGACGCCAGCTACCGGTATGACCTTGCAGGAAGCCGTCAGCGTCGGTCTGCAAAAAAGCCCCGACTACGGACAAGCCGCACAGGACAGTCTCGCCGCAAAGCAAGTTACGTTTCAGGCCATGGGCCTCAACCTTCCCTCGCTTAATCTCCAGGGCGAAACCGGGTCGGAACACGAACAATTTCTGGGTATCCAGCCGCAGAACGTAGACATGTGGCACAGCCGCGGCACATTGTCGCTGACGCAGTTGCTGTTCGATGGCTGGGGCACATGGAGCCAGATCCATGGCCAGAAGGCCCGTGAAGAATCCGCCGCCAAACACGCAGGCGAGGTCGCCGAATTTTCCGGCCTGGATTCAGTGCAGGCCTTTCTCGATGTATTGCGCCAGCGTGAACTTTTGCAAATCGCGCGCAGCAATGTGGATGCGCATCTCAAAATTCTCGACACCATCACTGCCGGCGCCAAGGCCGGTACGATGACCGAAGGCGACGTGGCGCAGATACAGGCGCGACTGTCGCAGGCGCGCGCGACCGTCGCATCCTCCGAAGAAAATCTGCGCCAGGCTGAATCTTTATTTTCCCAGAAAATAGGCGACACACCCGGTGATCTTGCCGCGCCTGACGTTCCGCAAAGTAAATTACAGTCGAATGTAAACGACGCCGTACAGGATGCACTACTCCATAATCCGACGCTGATCGTAACAAAATCAGATATTAAAGCCACCGAGATGGATCAGGTGGGCGCGACATCCCTGATGTATCCGCACGTGGATATTGAAGCCAACGGCAGCGTCGGCGATAATCTCGCAGGCGTGCCCGGAAATAACCAGAGTGCGACAATTCTGGCAGTGGCGCGTTGGAACCTGTACCATGGGGGGGCAGACAAGGCGCGCATGCAGGAAACTTTGCACCGCACCGCCTCGGCCAAGGAAAAGCGCAAGCAGACTTTGCTGCAGGTCGAAAAGGATACGCGCGATACCTGGGCCGGAATGGTTTCAGCCCAGGACCGCGCCAAAGATTACAAGGAACAGGCTACCGCCAGTGAGAAAGTTGTGAGCGTATATCTCGACCAGTTCACCATAGGCCGTCGTACGCTGCTCGACGTGCTGGATGCGCAGAACGAATTGTTTCTCGCGCGCTCCAATAGCATGGATGCAACTTATGCCGGGCAATTCGCCGTTTACCGCCTCCTCGCGCTGGAGGGACACCTGCTGGAAACACTGAACGTCCCGAAACCACGCGAAGCGATGCTGACACACTGATAAGGAAGGACACATTATTGCGTGACTGACAATGTCATCAATATAAAAGACGAGTCTCACACCTGGCCGATGGAGGCACAGCGCGTGTCTCTTGACGACCCGTTGATGGAATGTCTCGCCATCGTCGCGGCCATGCATGGCCGCCGCACAACAGCCGTCGCGCTCTCGTCCGGTCTGCCCATCCATGGCGGACAGATGGCCTCGCCTGCAGCTTTCGTCCGCGCGGCGGACCGCATCAACCTCACGGCGCGCATGGTGAGAAGGCCGCTCAATGATCTTGCGCAGAGCGCCAACCTGCCCTGCATCCTCGTGCTCAAGAACAACCTCGCCTGCATCCTGCGCAAGCGGACAAAGCTGGGCGTAGAGGTCGTCTTCCCCGAAACGCCGGATGCGCCGGTGGAAGTCAGCCTTAAAGAACTGCAGGAACGCTATAACGAATACGCTTTCTTCGTCCGCCCACGCGCGATCACAGATGGCCGCTCCGGCCCCGCCGAAATTGAAGAAGGCCGCGACTGGTTCTGGAGCGCGCTGTGGCGTTACAAAAGCATCTATTACGAAGTGATGGTTGCGGCTGTATTCATCAACCTGCTCGCCATCGCCAGCCCGCTGTTCACGATGAACGTTTATGACCGCGTCATTCCCAATGCCGCCTTCTCGACGCTGTGGTTCCTCGCGTTCGGCGTCGTTATCGCGTTTATTTTCGACTTTATCCTTAAGAACCTGCGTATCCATTTCGTCGATACGGCAGGCCGCAAGGCGGACAACATCATTTCGGCGCGCATCTTCGAACACATGTTAGCCATGAAAATGGCAGCCCGCCCGGCCAGCGTTGGCGTCCATGCCGCCAACCTGAAGGAGTTTGAGACGCTGCGGGACTTCTTCACTTCCGCATCAATTATGGCGGTTGTCGATTTCCCCTTCATCCTGCTGTTTCTCGCCATGACCTGGATTATTGCCGGGCCGGTGGCGTTTATCCCGACATTGGCGGTGCCGATTGTTCTGGGTGCCGGCTATATGCTGCAAAAGCCGCTTGATAAAGTTATCAAGGAAAGCGTGAAGGAAAGCGCAACCAAGAGCGGGCTTATCTTTGAAACGCTCAGCGGCCTCGAAACGATCAAGGTGCAGGCGGCCGAAGGCCATATGCAGCGCAAGTGGGAAGAGCTCAATGAGCAATCTTCCCGCACGCATGTCAAAGCGCGTGCCATATCATCTGGCGGCATGAACTTCACTATTCTTATCTCCAACCTGTGTACCGTAGGAATGGTCGTTTGCGGCGCCTACCAGATCAATGACCATGTCATCACCATGGGTGCGCTGATTTCCGCCGTCATCCTCGCCCAGCGCACCATGTCGCCGCTGGCCGCGATTGCAGGCGTGCTGACCAAATACAGCCAGTCGAAAGAGTCGCTGCACCGCCTCAACAAGCTGATGGCCTCGCCGGTCGAGCGTCCCATGGGGCAGGTATTTATCTCCATGCCCGTGATGAAGGGCGGCATCGACTTCCGCGATGTCGTGTTCCGCTACCCGAAACAGAAGACACCCGCCGTCAACGGCATCAGTATCAGCATCGCGGCCGGCGACCATGTCGGCATCATCGGCGCCGTCGGCTCGGGAAAAACAACGCTCGAGCGCCTGATCCTCAACCTCTGGCAGCCCGAAAGCGGCTCCATCCAGATCGACGGCGTCGACGTGCGCCAGATCGACCCGGCGGATTTGCGCCGCAATATCGGCGTGGTGCAGCAGACGCCTTATCTCTTCTTTGGCTCCGTGCGCGAGAACATCACACTCGGCCATGAATCGGTTCCTGACAGCGCCGTGTTGCGCGCCGCCGAGATGGCCGGCGTCATGACCTTTCTGCGCGATTCAGAAGCAGGCCTCGACACGCAGGTCGGCGAGCGCGGCGAGAGCCTTTCCGGCGGTCAGCGCCAGGCCATCGCAATTGCGCGAGCGCTGCTCTATAACCCGCCCATTCTATTGCTTGATGAACCAACCGCCTCGATCGACCCCGGTTCCGAGCGGCGTCTTCTGATGCACCTGAAAGAAATCGTCAAAGGCAAAACCATCCTGATGGTCACGCACAAGGGGGAAATTCTCGGGCTGGTGGATAAGCTGATCCTGATGGACCACGGCAGGATCGTCGCCGCCGGACCGCGTGATGAAATCATTAAAAATCTTCAGACCGGCGCCTACAAGAGCGCTGCGGGAGGCGTGCAATAATGACAGCCAATACCACCACCGCCAAAACCGCCAAAGTAGACAAGAAAGCGGACTACAGCGACTTCGACCTGCGCAAGTTCGACCTGACACGCAAATACGACGAAGACTTTTCGCCTGCTGACGGCATCTCCTGGCGCGAGCATGCGCTGCTGTATATGATCGGCTTCTTTCTGTTCATCATGGTTGTCTGGTCCGCTGTCGCCAAAGTCGATGAAGTAGCGCGCGGCGAAGGCAAGGTTATTCCCGCCTCCGAAGTACAGGTCATCCAGAGCCTCGAAGGCGGCATTGTCGATGCCGTGCTGGTGAAAGACGGCGACGAAGTGCAGGAAGGCCAGGTCATTCTGCACATGCGCAACGTTCAGGCCGGCGCCGATCTTGCCGCGACGAACCAGAAATATTTAGGATTGCTCGCAACCACCACGCGCCTGCAGGCGGAAGCCGACGGCACGCCTCTTGTCTTCCCCGATGAAATCAAGACGGGCGCGCCTGATATGGTCACAGCCGAGCAGGACGCCTATAACGACAACCAAAAGAACAATCAGGGCCAGTTGGACATCGAAACCCAGCAACTCGCGCAGAAAAAGCAGGAAGTTGAAGAACTGACCGCCAAGATCAAAGACACGGCGGATGTAATGAAACTGACGCAGAGCGAACACGATATGGTCGCGCCGATGGTCGAACGCGGCTCCTCCAGCAAAAAAGAACTGCTTGATCTCGACCGCCAGCTTGCCAACGAGAGAACAGAGATGAACGCGCTCACGCTGTCCCTGCCGCGCGCCAAGGCGGCAGCACAGGAGATGCGCAGCCGCATTAATGAACTGACCAGCAGCTTCCGGGCGCAGGCGCAGAAAGACCTCGCCGATAAAACGGCTGAACTGAATACAGTCAAGCAGACGCTCACCGCCTATAAAGACAAGAGCGAGCGCAACGATGTTAAATCTCCCGTTCACGGCACGGTCAAGGATATCCGCATCACTACCGTTGGCGGCGTGGCGAAGCCGGGCGAGCCGATCATGGAGATCGTGCCGCTGGAAGACAAGCTGCTGGTCGAAAGCCATATCAAGCCTTCTGATATCGCCTTCATCCATCCGGGACAAAAAGCAATTGTGCGCCTTTCGGCCTTCGACTCTTCGATTTACGGCACGCTCGATGGCGTGGTGACAGATGTCAGCCCCGACAGCATGACCACGGAAAAGGGCGAAAGCTATTACCGCGTCCGCGTCAAAACCATCAAGACCAGCCTCAGCAAAAATGGAAAAACCTATACTATCATCCCGGGCATGCAGGCCACCATCGACATCGTGACGGGCGATAAAACCGTCCTCAAATACCTGATCAAGCCCTTCGCCAAAGCAGCGCAGACGGCGTTGACCGAGAGATAAAAGGGATTGTATGGCCACCGATACATTCCCGCCCGTTTTCGTTATCAACCTTGAGAAGTCAGCCGACCGGCGTGCGGACATGAGTGCGCGTCTTGATCCGCTGCATATGGGTTATATGTTCTTCAAAGCCGTGAACGGACATGCGCTCGATATCGAAACACTCCCGGCCTACGACAAGACCCGCCGCCGGCTTTATTTCGGGCGGGATCTATTGGGTGGCGAGATCGGCTGCCTTCTCTCGCACCGCGCGGTCTACCAGCATATGGTCGACAACAACATCGAGCGCGCGATTGTGTTCGAAGACGATGTGCTCGTCGAAGAGGACTTCCCGCAGATCATCCGCGAGATCCTGCAGTCGCCGGTGAAATGGGACGTCATCCGCTTTCTCGCTTATAAGAAGGTGCAGAAAATCGGTCGCGATATTTTTGCGCTGCCGACGAAGCCGCATGCGCTTGCCCGCATTCCCACCACTTCCGGCGGTGCCTATGGCTACATGCTCACCAACCACGCCGCACAGGTATTCCTGCGCCATATGCAGAAGAACTGGCTGCCAATCGATATTTTGCATGGCTACGTATGGCGTACCGGCCTCGAGACCTTCATCCTGCGCCCCTCGCCCGTCTCTGCCCAGCTTTTCAATGAATCAACGATCGGTCAGGTTCGCTTCGATAAAACATCGCAGCTCTCCGGCTGGCAGAAGGTGGTTTATCCCTTCACCCGCGCGTGGCATAAATTTTCCGAGCTTGTCGGCAAGCGCGTGTCCTACTGGCTCGCCTGGCCGCGGGATGCGCTGACGAGACGCTGATCAAATCTGGCGTTTTGTGCAGCCACGACGGGTTGCAAGGGAGCATTTCCGTCTGCACCCTCCTTGTCCGCATTTCTTTTAAACATGTTTGTCAAAGGGTCTGTGAACTTTGTGAACAAAGACTGGGAGACTGCATCCGGCACCGCGGCTGGCGCCAGAGCGAGCTGCGCGGCAGGAGCAGAATCCGTTACGGCGGCTTCTTTCTTGCCCGCGAGGCGCGAAACATACTTCAATACGTCTGCGTTTCTGGCGGCCTGGATCATACCCCAGCTTGATGAAGCCGCCCAGACGCCCGCGATGGCAAGGGGTATGACAGCGGGGCCGCTCATCAGCACCGAGACAGCGGCGGAGAGGGAAAAGATGGATGTCTCGACCGACATGCAGGTCAGTAATATCTTTTTGGCTTTTGGCGACAGGCCTTTGCGCAGGGCTTTCACGGCCTTGCTGTCGAGAAATATCTGCACGACAGGCTGCTGGGAAAAATTCTGCACCGACGGGCTCGCCGCAAACTTTTGTATAAGATTTTGTTTCGACGGATCATCCGGTGCGTTTTTATTAAAGCGATTATTATAAAATTTTCCGATCCCTTTGAATTGTTCGTCAATGCCGCCGGCAATGGTAAAAAGAGAAGCACCGGCCAAAGCCACACAGCCTGCTATTGCCAATGGCGCCAGAACCGGCGACAGCGTGGCCGCCGTCGCGCACGCGCCAATGCCCATTGCGGCCTGGAAAAGAAGATTGTAGCCGCCCTGCGCGGCGCTTGCTCCCACGACATAGCCGGGTGTTTTAACGGTATCGAGAAGAAATTTGACCCAATTCTCGACGCCATTCACCACTGACTTCACAGGAGATTTTTTGGCCGTGGCATTTTCAGGAAGCGCAGAGCCCGGCGCTGTCTTCGGCGCATGCACGATGCCCCCGACGATGGCCGCGCCAAAACCGATGCCGGCGACGGCAATGCCCAGAGGAAGGTTCAGCAGCCCGAGCTTGGTGCCAAGCCCGACAGCATTGCCCGTGGCAAAGCTCAAAACAAGCGCAGGATATTTGATTTTTTCTAGCACTATATAATGAGCCCCTTACATTATCCGTTATTCAATAAGTGTAGCAGACTTATTGAGTTATGGCAAATTATTACTCCATAAAACGGCTATCTCCTTGCAACGACATGGCTATTCGCCATGCCTGTCACAAGAATGACGGGTACCTTGGGAAAGAAGCGTTAGCTGTTATTTCTCGGCTGTTTTCTCGGCAGGCTGATATTTGAAATTGTCGATATAGCTCTGCGGCTTGACTTTACGGGGATGCGACTCGCTGACCGTGTAATCGATGCCTTCTTTTTCGGCGAAAGCGATTGCGGCCTCTTTGGTGATGAATTTTATGCATACCTGATTGAGCGTATCATCGGCAGCAACCCAGCCCATGATCGGCTCGGGGCGGCGCGGCGTTTCCAGCTCATACTCCAGTACCCATTCCATTGTATTGGCGCGGCCCGACTGCATGGCATTTTTGGCAGGTTTAAAAATTTTTGCTTTCATGGCACCTCTGGCCTCCCGGTGGATAAAAATGACTACGGCCACAGTTTACAGCGAACCGCCGCCGGGGTCAAACCCCCTCTTAAATGAACTTTATACGATTATTTCTGGCTATTTCTTTCAGCCGCTGCTGGTTTTCAACGGCAACAGCATGACACTTCTCCGCCGCTATTTTTTCTTCAGCGGCACGGCGGCGGCTTTCAGCGGCTTCCTGCAGTATCGTGATAATTTCCGGGTGTCTCCTGTTCGTTGCACAACTCTCCGCCGTACCTCCCCATTGGTTCTTTATCTCAAGATCTGCATCGCTGTCGATCAGCAAGCGCACTATCTCCGCAAAGCCTTCTGCAGCTGCCCACATCAGCGCGGTGCTGCCAAATTCATCGCTGTCATCTACATCAGTGCCATGCCCCAATAAAAGCTTAACATCTGCTGTATCTCCGCGTTTTGCAGCCGACACCAGAATACCGGAGGCCTTCCGGACAGCATCGAAACTTTCACCTAATCCCGTCATGACAATTGCCGCCGCTTTTTCATTTTCTCCGCGAGCTCTTTCAGCTTCCGCTGTTTTTCGACAGCCGCCGCGTGGCGTGTGCGCGCTAGTTCCGCGTCAATCGCCGTCTGGATCAGCGCGGCGGCTTCCGGATGCCCCCATTCGGTTGCAGAAATCAGTGCAGTCTTGCCGAGATCGTCTTTTTTATCAAGCACTGCGCCTTTGTCGATCAGCAGCTGTATGGTTTCTATATGACCTTTCTGCGCTGCGGCAATCAATGCCGTCGTGCCATACCTGTTCGTTTGATCGACAACCGTGCCCTTTTCGATCAACAGCTGCATGATTTCTATATGGCCGCCAGCTGCCGCAAACATAAAAGCCGTGCTGCCGATTTCACTCCCTCCATCGACGCTGGCGCCGTTTTCGATCAGCAAAGAGACCATGTCCAGATGCCCGTCGCGCGCCGCGTAGATCAATGGTGTGTACCCGTCTCTTAAATCATTTTCATTGACCGCAGCGCCATGCGCGATCAGAAAACGCGCTATATCCACATGCCCGCCGGAGGCCGCCAGCATTAACGCCGTTTGTCCTTCCTGGTCGTTCATTTGATCCACTACAGCGCCTGCATCTACAAGCAACTTCGTTATATCCATGAAGCCTTTCGCGGCAGCGCACTGGAGCGCCGTTTCTCCGTCATAGCCTCTCGCGTCCACATCCGCGCCACGGTCTATCAGCAGCTTTACTATATCCACATTGTTATATTGGACAGCCCAGAGCAAGGCGTTTGGACCATCCCGTCCGTTTCTTGAATTCGGGTCCGCGCCTTTTTCAACCAGCAGGCGCACCATTTCCCAATTCTGTGCATTGGCAGCCACAAGCAGCGAGAGGGGATCCGGCTTTTGGGCGTCATTGAAAGCTTCACTCGTTCCCGTCATGACAATTCCCATCCTTTTTTTCATTTTCTTCGCCATCTCGTTCAATTGCTGCTGATTTTTCATGGTTGCTGCGTGGCGGGCGCGGGCTTCTTCCGCTGCTGCGGCCAGGGCGCGGGCTTTAATTGCTCCCTCCAGCATATCCATGATTTCCGTGCATTTCTTGTCTTTCGCCCAGTCGTACGCCGTCCAGCCGGCATTGTCTTTTGCATCAGCATCAGCGCCACTGTCAATCAGCAGGCGCGCTGCAACCGGATACACACTATATTTCGCCGACCATATCAGCGCCGTGGTGCCAAATTTATTCTTTATATCCAGGTCGGCGCCGTTTTCAATCAGCAGGCGTAACATCTCCGCGTGCTTTCTGCACACAGCCCATATCAAGGCGGTGTTGCCGAGACTGTCCGTTTCATTGATGTCGGCGCCGCGCCGCAGCAAACCCTCAACGGTTTTTGCATCACTGTGTCTTGATGCATCCAGAAACACACCGGGCGCAGGCTTTTGGGCATCATTGAACGTCTTATCCAGTTCCGTCATGACGGCTTCCAACGTTTTTTCATTTCCTGCGTCATCTGTTTCAGCCGCCGTTGTTTGTCCACAGCGACCGCATGACGCGCACGCTCTTTTTCCGCCGCTGCCGCTACAGCGCGGGCTGCAGGCGCCTCCCGCAGCATTTTCACGATTTCAGGGTGCCGGTTCTCCACCGCCCACTCCAGCGGGATCCGTCCCCTGTTATCCTTTTTGTCAAGGTCCACGCCGTTATCGATCAACAGGCGCACGATGCCCGCATGCCCTCTCGATATCGCCCATATCAGCGCCGTGATGCCACTTTCGCGTTTCAGGTTTACGTCCGCGCCATTCTCAATCAGCACGCGTGCGCTTGCTTCACGTCCATACCACGCCGCCAGCATCAGCGCCGAGAAGCCGTGCTTATTAAGCTCATTAACATCAGCCCCGCCCTGCAAAGCGTTCTTCAGCGCCTCTACGTTATCAAGAGTTGCAGCATCATGTATTGCCGTCATGACAGACCTCCGAGTTTCGGCTGCTTCTTCGCGAGCTTTTTCAGGCGTTCCTGTTTGCTCACGGCGACGGCATGGCGCGAGCTTTCTATCAGCTGTTGCAGGGCTTCAGGTTTTCTTGATTGCTTTGCGAGATCATGTATCGACATTCCCTCGTCGTCCTTCATATCAAGAGCGGCGCCCTTGTCAATCAGCAGACGGATGGAATCATACTCGTCGTAACGCACCGCCCACATCAGGGCTGTCTGGCCATTGTCATCGGTTCGATCCAGATTAGCGCCGCTATCGATCAGCAGTTCCATTATCTCCACATTTCCGACGGCACACATCAGAGGCGTCTCGCCCTTCGGGGCCTTTGCGTTCACCGAAGCCCCATGCGCGAGCAACAGCTTCACCATATCCGCAAGGTAACCATTTACCGCCAGGATCAGCACCGGCTCTTCCCACCTGTCCTTTTGATTCACGTCCGCACCGCGCTGCAGCAAGTCCTCGACAGCAGCGAGATCATTATCCCTCACGGCGTCTATCAGTTCGCGGGGGGAAGGTTGAATAGTCATGATATGCCTCCAAGTTTCGGCCTGTTCATTGCCAGTTTTTTTAGATATTGCTGATTACTCACGGCGACGGCGTGGCGTGCGTTTATTCTTTTCTCTTCGACGCTTTTCAACGCCAGCTGCAGGGTTTCCAGGCATCCCGCATCATCTTCTGCTATGTCGTATACTGTCTCGCCCGCATCGTTCTCCCTGTCAGGATCAGCACCCCTGTCAATGAGCAGACGCAGGCATTCATCTCTGCCAAGCATCACCGCCCGCATCAGCGCCGTGCCGCCGCCCTCTTCCGTCTTGTCCACAAGAGCACCATGATCGAGCAGCAGGCGCATAATCTCTGCGTTGTTACCAATCACGGCGCACATCAGCGCCGTGGTGCCGCCGTTTTTGGTTTCATCCACGTTCGCAACTTTATCGATCAGCTGGCGTGCAATCTCCGTATATCCCCTGAGGCTTGCGTACATCAGGGCGGTCATGCCGAACTTGTCTTTTTCATCCAGCGAAGCGCCGCTGGTAATCAGCAGTTGCGCTATATCGCCGCAACCTTTATCCAGCGCAACTAGGAGCGCCGTTCTTTGATTGCTGTCCTTATCGTCAAGCCGTGCGCCTTTTTCAATCATCAGACGCGCCAGTTTTTCGTCTCCGTCCGTCACGGCCAGCATCAGCGCCGTGGTGCCAAACCAGCTCTTGCAATTGACATCAGCCCCCGCTTCGACCAGAATCTGTGCGATTTTCGACTGGCGGTCATTGAGCGCTTTTATCAGCACGGTTTTGCCATCGTCACAGAAGACGTTCACATTCGCGCCATGGTCGATGAGCAACTGCACCAGCTCTGTCTGTCCCGCTGCAACAGCCTCTACCAGCAAAGGCTCGCCGTTATTTGTTTTTGCGTTCGGATCTCCGCCCGCGGCGAGGAGCTTGCGGATGAGATCCAGAGTGGATTCCCGAGCAGGAACGGTATTATTTTCCAGCGGCATTTATTATGTCCTTGATTTTGCCATATACTATCGGGCGAGGCACAAAAGTCAATATGAAAAAAATATGTACTGGAAATTTTAAAACCAATTTATTTCAATGGCTTATGAAGTATAATGGGTCTTGCCTATTGCAAGGGAAGTGGATGCCGCAAAACCTCGTCAAACGATTTCAAAATTTATCCGCCGCGCGGCGGGATCTGGTTGCCTGCCTGTTGCTGGCGCTGGCGGTGCTTGCCGTTTATTGCAACGTTTATCACTATGACTTTTTGCTCGATGACCAGTCGCTGATTATCACCAACGTATTTCTGCGCGACTGGCATCACCTGCAGGATATTTTTACGCACCTGAATTACTTCGGCTCCGGCGCGGAGAAAGGCTTTTACCGCCCGGTGGTCCAGATACTGCAGTTGATCACCTATCAGATGTTCGGCTTATCAACGCCGCCCTTTCATGCGCTCAATATTATTCTGCATGTCCTCAACGCGGCGCTTGTCTACCTGCTGGGCAGAAGGCTGGGCTTTAACGCGGGCGCGGTCTTTGCGGCAGCGCTGCTCTGGAGCCTGCATCCGATTTTTACGCAGCAGGTCACCTACATCAGTTCCATCGGGGAACTGATGTGGACGATGTTCTCCCTGCTGGCGCTGATCGTTCTGCTGCCGACGTTTACAACGCGCAAAATACTTCTGGCTATTCCGATTTTTATACTGGCGCTGGGCAGCAAGGAAACAGCCGTGGTTTTTCCTGCGCTCGCGGTGGTCTGCCTCTTTATCGTCAGCAAGAGCAAGGACCGGCTGAAGCCTTCGACATACCTAAAGACCGCGCCGTTCTGGCTGCTATCCGTGCTCTATACCGTGACCTATTTCGGTGTGAACAATTATCGCCCATTCAACGCTGGTGCATCTCCTGTTCTTGATTCCTATATGCATCATATCCTTCCCCGTATCCTGACCAGCCTTGCCACACTGCCGGCGTATTTCAGCTTTATTTTTTATCCAGTTGGTCTGCATATGGAGCGCATTTTCCCGGTCTTTTTCGATGTATTTTCATGGCCGGTGATAGCCGGGACGGCCATGGCGGCGGGAGCGCTGGCGCAGATCATCCTCGGCAAAGGCAAGCGCGGATTGCCGTTAAGTTTTGGCTTTATCTGGTTCGCGGCGACGCTGGCGCCTGTCACGGGCATTCTTATCCCGACCGATGCCTTCATTTCAGAGGGATGGCTTTATATGCCGACCATCGGCCTCGCGCTCGGTGTGGCGCAGATGCTGTCTGTGTGGATCGGTCATCTGAAATTCAAACAGGCAAAACCTGCCGTTGCTGTGATCGTGGCCGTTGTTGCGTTATCTCTCGGCATAAAAACTTATTTTCAAAATGAAGTTTATCAAAATCCCGCGACCTTCTACGATAATATTTTCAAGACGGGCGGTTACCGCTCCCGCGCTTACCCGGACCTCGGCGATTATTACCTGAACCGCAGGGAATTCGACAAATCCATCGAAAATTTCAAACTCGCGATCACAAATCCGGATGAACACAATGTTCCCTCCGCCTCGATGCACGCGCAGCTTGCACTGGCCTATCTGGGCGTGGTCTCGGACGAGCATTACATGATCACGCCCAACGCCGTCATGGAAGCCCTGCCCCACTCAACCCATATTCCCGAAGCGATTGACGAACTGGATGCGTCCCTGCGGCTCGACCCCGATTTCTATTTCGCCCATACCATACTGAGCGTTATCTACAAATTCCAGGGTGACGAACGGTCTGCAAATTATCATCATCAGAAGATGCTTGAGACCCTGCATAAGCTGGGAAGAATATAATCAGCGCTTGAACATTACGCCCACCCGCGTGCAATCCTTGCACACGGGAATGGGTGACCGTCCCAGGGTGATATGCGTGTTGCGCATCGCCATGATGCGCGGGCCGTTCCAGGCGTCGAGAATATTCGTCTCGCCCGGCTTATAAACAGCAAAGCTTTCCACGTTGCTGAAGGTCACGCAGTCGCAGCAAGGATAAATCGAGCCATTCCAGTCAACGGTCAGCACCGTCCACAGCCAGTCGCAAATCACGTCCTGCATGTTCGGCTCCGGCGCGGGCTTTGGCTCGATACCTTCCAGACCCTTGGTATAGCCCTTGCGGATATTGAACATGATGCCAAGATCGTTCGCGAATTGCCGCGCCAGTTCCAGCTCGTGCTTGTTGTGTTCGTAGTAAATATAATCGAGCAGGATAATCATGCCATACCCGCCCTCGCGGTTCAGACGCGTGAGATGGGCAATGTTCTTCTTGATGAGTTCGACATTACCGCGACGGTGCTCGATGGCATGCACCGTTTGCGTGAAACCGCTGATATGGATCTTGATGCAATCCAGCCCCGCCTTGAGCAGCTTCTCGTTATTGCGCTCGTTCATGAGCACACCGTTGGTGGCGATCATAGTGGAAACCTTGTTATCCGTCGCCCACTGGATGGCGGGATAAATATCCTTCGACAGCAGTGGCTCGCCGTTGACATACGGGATCGACATCAGCAGATAATCTTTGGTCTGGGAAATGATATTTTTGTAAACCTCAAAATCCAGCTTACCCTTGGGGATCGGCGCGCCCGTGCCGTCGGGATTGACATCAAAAATCTTGTCATCCTTGTCGCGGCAGAACAGGCATGACTCGTTACATTCGTTCCACAGCTCGAAATTGATCAGATAAGGCGACGTCGCCGACTTCCGCCATTTCAGAAAATAGGCCACATAGCAATGCACGGCATTGATGATTTTCTTAAGCGAAATCTTCCGCCGCTTGAAGAGCAGCAACAGAATGCGCATGCGCAATGACAGATAACTGTTCTTCATGGACAAATTCTTATTGCCAAGCCGCAACCCCTCATTTAACCTTAATATTATCATTTTACAGGTGGTTTGAACGGTGAGCAAGAAAATAGATATTCTGTTTATAAAGCCCGGCGACCATAAGCAGATTTATCAGGCTTTGGGCAACGAATTCGCAGGCATAGAGCCGCCCGCGTTTGCCGGATTATTTGCCACTTATGCCCGCCGCAAGGGGCTTACTGTCGCCATTTATGACGTTCCCGCCATGCAGGTCAGCGCAGAAAAAGCGGCCGAGGCGGCGGTGACGGCTTTCGACCCGTTGCTGGTCGCCATCACCGTTTACGGTCTGCAACCCTCCGCCTCGACGCAGGACATGGAATCCGCGGGCAAAATCGCGCGGCTGATCAAGGAGCGGCGGCCTGACGTGAAGATTATCATGACCGGCACCCACCCCGCCGCGCTGCCCGAACTGACCATGCGTCAGGAGAGCGTCGATTTCGTCTGCGACAAGGAAGGCCCGGCGACGATCTACAAAACCGCCGTTGCTCTCAAAGAAGGCAAAACAGATTTCTCCGATATCCCGAGCCTATGGTGGCGCGATGGTGAGAATATCGTGAAGCCGTTATCCGCAGAACCGCTGCTTGATGATCTCGACAATGAAATGCCCGGCCCCGCCTGGGACTTGCTGCCGATGGAAAAATACCGCGCGCATAACTGGCATTGCTTCGATCATATCACCGAGCGCTCGCCCTATGCTTCGCTCTATACAAGTTTGGGCTGTCCTTACAAATGCAGTTTCTGCTGCATCAATGCGCCCTTCGGCAAAGCCGCTTACCGCATGTGGAGCCCGGAAACCATCGTCGGGCAGATCGACCATCTCGTCGAAAAATACGGCGTGAAGAATATCAAGTTCGTCGATGAAATGTTTGTGCTCAACAAGAACCATGTTTTTGGTATTTGCGATCTGTTGATCAAACGCGATTACAAAGTTAATATCTGGGCCTACGCGCGTGTCGATACCGTGCAGGAGAATATGCTTGATAAACTCAAGGCCGCCGGTTTCAACTGGCTCTGCCTCGGCATCGAGAGCGGCAGCGCGGATGTGCGCGATACCTCGCTGAAAAATTTCAAGAACAAGGACATCACACAGGTAGTGCGCCGCATCCAGCAGGCGGGCATTAACGTCCTCGGCAACTATATCTTCGGCCTGCCCGATGACACGCACGAGAGCATGCAGGCCACGCTCGATCTCGCGCTCGACCTCAACTGTGAATTCGCCAACTTCTATTGCGCGATGGCCTATCCCGGCTCGCCGCTTTATACGCAAGCCGTTGCTAAAGGGCTGGAGCTGCCGGATTCATGGAGCGGTTTTTCACAACACGCCTACCATACTAAACCGCTCGCGAACCAGTATCTGTCCGCCGCCGAAATCCTCGCCTTCCGCGACAAAGCCTTCACCACCTATTTCACCCACCAGCCCTATCTCGATATGGTGAAACAGAAATTCGGGCAGGATGTTGTTGATCATATCAACCGCATGGTCGCGATACCGCTGAAGCGCAAGCTGCTGGAAGAAAGGCGGGCGAGTTGATGGTAACTGCTATCACATATACGCCACCCCCGCGCAGGCGGGGGTCTGGCCCATCGCCGCTAGGCGATCTTTATAAATGCGGCTTCGCCGCGGACCGGATCCCCGCCTTCGCGGGGATGGCGTCAGAGGTGTCCGAATGAAATTCCCTCTCATGCGCAACAACATCGCGCGCGAAGACCTTGATGCCGTCATTGCCCACCTGAAGCAGGACGACCCTATCCTCACACAGTCTATGAATGTAAAGGCATTCGAGGAAGAATGGTCGCGCTGGCTGGGCGTCAAATACAGCGTCTTCGTCAATTCCGGCGCTTCAGCCAATTTGCTGAGCATGGCGTTGCTGAAACTGCGCCACCCCGAAGGCGGCGAAGTAATCGTGCCGCCGCTGACATGGGTTTCCGATATTGCTTCCGTGCTGCAAAACGGCTTCACGCCCGTGTTTGTCGATATCGACCGCCACTCGCTCGCGATGGATGACAAGAAAATCATTACAAAGATCAATGATAAAACCCGCGCCGTTTTCCTCACGCATGTGCAGGGCTTTGATGGGCTGACGGACGAGCTGGTGCAAACGCTGAAACAACGCAATATCCCGCTGATCGAAGATGTGTGCGAATCCCATGGCGCCACGCATGGCGGTAAAAAGCTCGGCAGCATCGGCTGGATCTCGAATTTTTCCTTCTACTACGCGCACCACATGACGACGATCGAGGGCGGCATGATCTGCACCGATGATGCCGAAGTCTACGAACAAACCCGCATGCTGCGCTCGCACGGCATGGTGCGCGAGGCGGTGAATGCTGATGTAAAGAAACGTTATCAGGCGGATAATCCTGATCTCAATCCGGATTTTATCTTCGCCTTCCCGGCTTACAACGTGCGCAATACCGAGATCGGCGGCATCCTTGGCCGCAGCCAGCTCAAGCGCCTCGACAGCCACGTGCAGAAGCGCAGCGAAAACCTGCATTATTTCCTCGAAAATATCGACGCCAACCGCTACCGCCGCGATTTCAAGCTCGAAGGCAGCAGCAACTACGCCTTCAACCTCGTGCTCAAAGATGCCGACGATGCGCTGATGCAGCGCCTCATGCAAAAACTCCGCGACAACGGCATCGAATTCCGGAGAGGCTCCGCCGGCGGCGGCAACCAGCTCCGCCAGCCTTATCTCAAGGGCCTGTTCCCCGAAGGCTTCCACAAACAATTCCCCGAAACCGAACATATCCACTTCTACGCCGCCTACATCGGCAACTTCCCGGATTTGAAGCGGGAGGAGATTGAGTGGTTGTGTGGGGTGATTAATGGGGTTTAAAGGCAATCCTTTGAATAAAAGAAGCAGATCATTTTTTGTCTCTATTGTGTATGCATTGTTTTTCTCAGCAGCGTACAGTCTATCTGTATATGCGGATACGAATATAAACCCATCTAAAGATATCCCTGCAACTATTGCGCAGAACGAAATTCTTAAAAAATCTTTGACTGAAACCCAGCAACCTGCGTGCCCAGATGATAAAATCATCATTGAGATTAAAGACATCCATATTTCTGTAAGGCGTTATTTGGCATTAGTAACATTAAGTACTGGCGAGCAAAGAGACGATCTTGCTAATCAATGCAATCTAAAATTTATTAAAAATGCTATTGGCGTGGGCAGAATAGGCTTTGGTATTCAGGATTATTCAAAAAATCCTACATTTTCGACTACTTACGAATCATATAAACAAGAAATAGAAAAGGCTCAAAAAGAAGGTAAAATAGAACAACTCTCCGACGGAGTACAAAGAGTACCGTTCGGTGCTTCTGAATTTTATATTCTTCCTCTTGATAAAGCCACTACAGCAAACAATCAACCTATTGTTTTCGAGTGTGATGGACATGAAACAAAAAGAGCTTCTCTTTATGTCGCATTTTGTTCAACAGGGTACATTCTGCCTGGCGGATTTATTTTCGGTTATAAATTGGACCGCACTCTACCATATAACACCCCAGACCATTTTCTTGAGATAGATCATAACGAACGAAAAGACCTTAAGTCCCTAATCAATGAAGCCAAAAATATTGAGTCTAAGAATTAAGGAAGTGAGCCCATGAGTTTCACATTTGTCTCAGTATGGTAACCACCGCCATCATCCTCGCCGGAGGCCTCGGCACGCGGCTTAAGTCTGCCGTTCCTGATCTGCCCAAGCCGATGGCGCCGATCAATGGGCGGCCGTTTCTGGAATACCAGATGGACTACTGGATTGGTCAGGGCGTGAACCACTTCATCCTCTCGGTGGGGTATAAGCGCGAGAGCATTATGTCACATTTTGGCGCGCGCTATCGCACGGCGCGGATTGACTACGCCATCGAAGAAACACCGCTCGGCACCGGTGGCGGGCTGCTGCAAGCCGCGCAGATGCTCGCGCCCACGCAGCCTTTCCTCGTCCTCAACGGCGATACGTTCTTCGATGTACCTCTCAAACGACTTGAACAAGCCC
>Ga0207141_10089_pt1 | contig 29435 bp, 42 predicted proteins | sample Alteio_BWMinHeat_5_FD_153553 | JGI IMG/M metagenome (GOLD analysis project Ga0207141, IMG submission 153553) | Enriched cells from forest soil in Barre Woods Harvard Forest LTER site, Petersham, Massachusetts, United States -... | ecosystem: Environmental > Terrestrial > Soil > Temperate forest >... | reverse complement strand
AGAAACCGTCCCGTGCTTCGTCGTGTATGTCCGTGGCTCACTGTGTTCGGACACAGTGACAGGGTGGCAGTCGCGGACGAACTTGTTCCCAACGTGACAATGCCGAGCAATCTCAGGATCCGACAAATACGATAACTCTGGACTTTCAGTTCTTGGGCCGATTTAGAAATTTACCGATCGGCGCGCCAAAGGTAGCATTTGCCCATTTGCTGGCACCTCCGAAAAGTTTCGTTAGTTGACCAGTTTCGTTTCCGATTTCAGCCCCCCTCGCAATGATAATCGCAGTAAGTGCAGACGCGGCTGCGTCAAATTTATCTAATGCTCTGTTAAGTTCAACAGGGTAGCGAGAAAGATCTTGGTTTTTTTCAATTGAATTTATTAATTTAGATATTATCTCATTAACAGCCTCTCGCTCTCTATCAACAGCACTAAGAAAATTCGCGATAGAAGGCTCGTACATTTTAATATTCATTTGCATATTCAGGTGGTATTTTCCTATTTCTTTATCGTGATTATTGACCGCAAGCTCCCGAAGTTGTTTTAAAGTTATACGGCCATTTGCAAGGCTAACATGTCCAATGTAATGCTTACCTAAAGCCTTCAACCACGTGGCTGTGCTTATGTATATTTCTTCTATTTTTGTACGCCGAAAAATTCGACGTTCTTTTTCGTCGCTAAGGGAGACGCTAATAATAGAAGCGACTATACCAGACGATAGGATGGCTGTAATAAATGTTAGAATACTATTCATGGCAAAGGTGGACCATCATGACATCGAGGTTCGGAACTAAATCAGTTGCGAGGCCCGCTAGGTGTTAAGAGTAGCGGGCTTCGCTTGGATTTCTGAGGCAATGCCTCGATGGGTAATCGCCCAATCCCTATCGGCTATTGAGGAGGCCGCCCAAAACCCCGCCCAGGGAAGCGTTGTTACGATGGTGGAGGGGTCGCAAGTTGGCGAATTCGTCAGCGCCGCCAAGGATCGTGGCGTGGATGTGATCGATTTCCCAACCATATTCAGAGGTGCGCAGACCGTAGTCATCAAACTTGATGAAATAGCCAAACGCATCGCAGCGCCATACTGCAGGATCATATCCCGCAACCACAGTGCCTTTGCACCACACTGAATGTTTTCGCGCGGTATCGGCCGAAACTCCATATATACTGCCGAGAACACCCGGATTAAGACCAGACATAGTTTTGCCTTTGGTTCAGAGCCGGGCTTGACCAGAGGCATGATCGGGGTCTTAATGACCCTCTCTCCAACAGAGCCTTTTCCGCACCCGACTCGGGGTTATGGCGGAATGGAAATTCGAAAGTCGCCGGGAGTCGGATCCTGGCGACTTTCTGATTCCAATGAATCAACACTAAATATTACCAGAACTCACTACATGCCGTCGATAGGATGGTGTAGCGCACGGCGACCAACCCCCAGGATCTTTAGATATAAAGCAACGTTTATATCTTGCACTTTGCTTTGGTCACCGAAGAAATAAATCACCCTACGACTTGATCATCGCTATCATCAATCCACTCATTGCCCTGCCGGCCTCGGTTGCGCTGTGCCGTCGAATCCTGCCGTGCCGCTGATGATCGAGCCAGCCTTGACGACCGCAGCCCGGATGAGCTGACATCGGCATGCATTCAGCCCGAAGGAAAAACCATCGATTAGGGCGTGAATCGCAGCTTCGCGCCTATGTACTTGGGTGGTTTTCGTGTGCCCCACGGCACCTGACAACCTTCACCTTGTCGGTCATTCAGTCTAACCGGCCAGTGTCTCCGAAGCGGACATTCGGACGAACACGATTAATGACGAACTTGGGTGGAAAGTGCGCTCACAGGGGTCGCCTCGAGAAGGACCGGAGTGCGCGCCAAAGCCGTCATTCCCCTGCGAGCGCGGAGTACGCTTCACCGTCCTTTCGCTACATCCAGACTTGGGTATGAATTATTAGATTCTCACAGTCCCACAAATGCGCGGCACGGAAACATTACCGGCGGACAACCTTTCTTGGCGCGTGACCGTGATGATGTTTTCGCGCACCTAGGCGTCGGCCAGTTGAACTGTCTCCAAATTGAGTTAGCGAACTGGAACCGCTTTCCCTTGATTAGCTGTTGTCGCTCACCTGACGAGGAAGCCTCCCATCCTCCTGGTACGCATTCCGCGTGCTCTTCCTTATTCTCCGAATGAGCTATAAGTCCACTCCATTTGGCAGACAGAGCCCTAAGATTCGACCGCGATTCAGCTGATTCAACCGGTGAGCCTTTGGAGGGGAAGGACGAACATGATGCCCGCGCCCGAGCAACCCAGTTTGATTGTTCGACAGAAATCCCCACCGAACATCGAGTTTCCGTTTGCGTCGCTCTCGGAGTGGCTGATTCCAACCGACCTATTCTTCGTGCGCAACCATTTCCCATCGCCCCACCTCAATGAGCGAGAATGGAGACTTCGTGTCGATGGGGCGGTCGAGCGGCCCCTCGAACTTGATCTCGATAGCATAAAGGCGATGCCGTGCACGACGCTCGCCGCCGTCGTCGAGTGCGCCGGCAACGGGCGAGTCTACTATGAGCCGCCGAAGGAAGGGCTGCAGTGGCAGAATGGGGCCGTCGGCAATGCCGAGTGGAAGGGCGTTCTTCTGCGCGAGGTCTTGGAGGCGGCGGGCGTCAAGCGCACCGCTCTAGAGGTTTTGCTTGTAGGCGCCGACAGTGGCGTCGTCGACTCGAACAAGAAAACGGCTTCGCCCGGCCCGATCGCATTTGCGCGCAGTTTGCCGCTTCAAAAAGCCATCGCCGATGGCGCCCTGCTGGCCTATTCGATGAACAACGAGCCATTAACGCACGATCACGGTCACCCGCTGCGCGCAGTGGTGGGCAGCTGGTTCGGCATGGCTTGGGTGAAGTGGATCACGCATATCAATGTGCTGGAGCAACCATTCCTGGGCTACTGGCAGGCGCGCGACTATTTTCGCTGGGAACGTGGCCTGGGAGAACCCATGCTGGTCCCCCTTTCGGAGATGGAGGTCAAAGCGCAGATCGCGCGCCCGGTGAACGGGGCGAATTTGACTGCGGGCCAACCCTATCGGATTTTTGGAGCGGCCTGGAGCGGAGAGGCTGCGATCCAGCAGGTGCAAGTCTGCACCGGTGACGGCAAAGGCTGGCGCGAGGCCCGCCTCCTCGACAAAGAACATCCATATGCGTGGCGTTTGTGGGAATGTATTTGGACTCCTGAAAAAGTGGGGAGATATCGACTGCGATGTCGCGCCATCGACGGAGCGGGGCGCGTTCAGCCCGAACTGCAGCGATCCGACTGTGAGGGATACGCCGCCAATTGGATCGTTCCCGTGGAGGTTGTCGTCGTCCCCGAACCGCAGACCTACGCGGAAGAATTTGTGATCTGAGTCGAAGGTTGCCATCGATCGTGCAGATGCTGCAGTCTCCACTGCGCTTGACGATCCGGCCGTGGTGGAGCGCGATGGTCGGGTCAATGAGGTCGCTGCGGAGCGCCCGTAGGAGCGCGAGAGTGCGCTCTTCGTCTGCGCCGGCGAGCCGGCTGTATCCGACGACATCCGCCACCAGGATCGCCGCGAGCTTCCGGGTCTCGCTCATCGCCTCGCGCTCCGGAGCGCGAGACTGGCACACAGGAACCATCAAAAGGCAGGATTCCATAGGATTGCAGTTCGTCAGTCGCGCCTGGATTGCAGCGCGCAGTTCGCTGGGGAAGGACCGCCGCTGGCGCAACCCACGCCTTCAGCCGAAGACCGCTTCCCCGCGCTTACCACCCGTTCATAGGGCCGACCTTGAAGGTCGCCTTCGGGTCGGAAGCCGCCTGAGTACCGAACCGAGTGAATGTCCGCTTCGTAAGATAGCGTCTCGAGAGCTGCTATACCGCTTCGGCCAATTCCGGTCGTTCTGAACTGAGCTTTCAAAGTCTGCTCCCTGGTTCACACTCGAGCGTCGCCGCTGGGAGCTGCGCCGGAGCAAGGCGCCGTTGCGGAGTGCCTGGCGGAGCTTACTCATGGCTGCGTCGCATCCTTCATCTCGTCGATGATAATGGCCCGGCGCCCGTAGGCCGCCTGTTCAGCTAGAACCGACTTCTCAAGGGTACTCATGCGGCTTGGCATATCCGCGAGAGTTTCCTCAATCTTCTGGATCTTCGTCAAAACGTCGCTTGGATCAGGAATCACGTCGAGGCCACAAGACGAGGGTGAACTGGTGATGCCGATGGCTTTCCTGAGCTGATGATTGCCGGCGTATTTCGCCTTAAGGGCATCAAGTCTTGTGGATGGCTTGCCAGTCTTTCGCATTGCCAGTTTGCGAAGATTGAGCATCCGATGATGACGATGGACGGCTTCTTCGGATCGGAAGATTTTGCCATCTCGATTGGAGCGAAACGCGACCCGGCAATCCGGTGGATCTTGATCGGACACGTCAGCGAAATTGTGCATGATCAGTGCTCCTTTCCGGCCTTGAGAGCTTCCAGGCGGTGCATCCACAGCGCCGGATCTCGCGTCAATTTGATATTCAAGTTACGGCTCGGGTTCATTCCATCGGCGAATGGGAAATCCTGCAGACGCCGAAGCAGATCGATGGTGCCTTCGGAGTAGCCATTCGTTCGCAACCTGTGGACTTCGTCGATGAGGACGGTATGGACGGGAAGGACGGCGCTCACGATGGTCTGCATCTTTTCAATCGCCACGATCGCCTCAGCCGCCGCGACCTCGGCCTCGTCAGCCATGCATTGCAGCGCTGCCACGCTGATCGGATTATCGAGCTCGGCGGCTTGCTGGATGATCGCCGCTCTATCGTCCGCGATCGCCTTTGCGGCGGCACTGGCTGTCGCCGCTTTCGCGTCGGCCGCTGCCAGGCGCTTGACCAAGCCCGCCCACTTCGTGGTGTCCAGCGCTGGGGGCTCACCGACGGCACCGGACCTGGCCCATGCGCTCATCGTTGCCTTCTCCGATGCATCGAGCGCCTCCAGTTCGGCACGCAGCGGCAGCGGCTCCCTCTGCGAATCCTCCAGCCTTGGAAGGACCTGGAGCAGCCGGAGCGCTTCGTTCTCAAGTCGCCGCTTCTCATCGATGAGCGCATGAAGCGTGGCCCGTGCCGGCGAAACATCATCAGCCGCAGCGACTGGCGCCTCGACGATGTGCAGGGCAGTTTTCGATTTGGGTTCGGACATCAGCTTGCTCCTCAAACTGCCGCGCCGCTGACGCAGTCACGCCACGTTTTGCCGTCGAACTCGATGAGCTTGCTCAGTGTGGCGTCGATGAAGGTGGCGCCTGCCGCCTGGCTGGGAGGGCGCTGCGCCGTCGTGCCGACGCCTGAGGTCGAGCATGGCACCCAACCGACGGAGATCAGGGTTTGTGCATCCAAGAAGAGACCCCCGCCTTCCTGCACGTCGATCGTGGAACCGACCGAACAGGAATAGACGCGGCCCTGGAAGGTAAACGGGTTGTTGGCGCCGCTGATCGGCGGCATGAGGCGTTGAGTCATTGTCGCGATCCTTCAGATTGTGCGGCAGCCCATTCGGCGCTGCCCACGGCGTAGGACGGGGAGATCGGATCGGCTGGCGGCTCGGCCGCCTCGGCTTCCTGGCGATAGAGCTCGAAAAGCCCTGCGTTGATCATGGTGTTCGACACGGCAAGCTCGGACACGGCCCACACCATGGCGTCGAGCCGATCGGGCGACGGGGCGCCCTGAGTGTAGCTCGTCATCTGTTCCTCGAGCTCCGGGAACCCGTCACCGACATGCAGGACGCGGCCGGCCTCATAGAGGGCTGAAACCGGCTCGGCCCGGGCGATCTTGCCGCGACTGGCGTGCACGCTCTTGAAGCTGGCGTTAGGATCGACCATCCGGACGGTGTTTTCTACCATCAGGCCGCCCTGGTTGGTTTCCGCGACGATGCGATCAGCCTGATATGCGTGGTATAGCGAAACGGCGCGGGCAGCCCATTCAGACGGCGTGCCCTTCATCGTCGCATCAGCGAGAATGTAGACCTTATTGTCGGTGCCCAATGCGCCGACGATTATGCCCGTCTCGTCACTGCTCTCATTGTTGGTCGTCGCTGGATCGACCGCCACCACCACACGCTTGAAATCAGGCACGTCAGCTCGCGACACGCGGCTGCGCTCGATCATCTCCGAGGTCCACAGCGCCCCTTCGAGCTCCTCGACATACTGCCCCTCAAAGAACCGCTTGCGGGCCCGCGCCGGCATCGCCTTCAAGGATTCGATGTACTCGGCGGAAAGATTCTCCCTGTTGTCCATCGGGTTGAGAAACGCCCGGGCATAGGCATCCGGATTGGCCAGTGGCAGTTTCGTGATGGGGTCGCGCTTCTCACCGAAGAGCCGTGCGGTCCAGTGCGTTTTCTCGACCGGATTCAAGTCGAAATAAGCCCGCTGCGTCAGCCCGGGCACCATCTGCGCCAAACGCGTCAAGGCGACCAGGACCGAAGCGTAAGGGATCTGCGAGCACTCATTCAGGAAGAGCGTCGCGAACTCATTGCCCAGAATCTTTTCAACCCGTTGTTTGTCGTCCAGGCCTCCTACCCAGATCTGCGATCCGTTGGGGAGTGCCCAGAAGCCATCCTGGCGCCGCTCCTCCATGACGATCGAGGGAAAGCACCGCCGCGCCACCGTCGGCAGCGTGCCATTCGAGATCGAGGCCCGCGCCGCATTGGTCCTGAACCGCAGAATCGCATGCAGGCTGCCAGGGTGCTGATTGGCTCGCTTCAGGATGTCGCGGACGATCAGGAACGTCTTGCCCGATCGCGTACCGCCCACAAGGCACACATGGCGCGCAGACCCGTCGAGCAGGTCCTGAGCTGCCTGCTGGCCAGGCGAGAAATGCACCATCGCGTCAAGGCTCTGCGCGAGCCGCTGGAAGGCTTCACGCATGAGCGGCCTCCAGCTCCAGCGGTGCGGCCTCAGGCACGTCCTGCAGCCTCTGTACGAGCGCTTTGATGTCGGGCCGCGCTGCGGGATGCTTCTCCGCGATGTCGAGCAGGCCACCTTCCAACAGCCTGAAGGCCGGCGTCTCCAGAATGTTGATCTGCTGATTGTTGTTGTTGATCACCAGGCCCGGCATCGCTCGGATTTCGCCCGTCAGCTTGCCGATCGCCTCGTTTGCCTTCAGCGCAGTCCGAGTGAGAGCGCTCACTGCATGCAGATCTTCGAGCGTCCGCGCCGCGATCAATGCCTCCTCGACGATCGATCGGTGCATCTTGTAGTGGTCGAGGAGATTGCCGCTTTCGCTGATCGCGCGCTCGACGAGCTGGTCGCGGGGAACGTCGCCGATCAGGGCCGACCTGTACTCGGCGGTCAGTCCCTTCCAGTGCCGATGGATTGCGTCCCGGTGCACGCCGAACTTCGCCGCGATCTTGTCGAGGCTGACGCCAGCAGCCCGCATCATCTCGATTGAGAGGCGCTCAGCATGTGTTTCGATTTGGTTGAGGCGGCCCATAGACGCGGCAGTTCCTTCGATCGAAGGCCCGCTCGCCGGTCAGGCGCCAGAGGCAAATCAGCTGGTTAGCAATATGCGACAAACCGTAGCGTGTTACAAGCGAATTTCACTAATATTGCTCGTGTCTTTGATTAGAATGAGCGTTGAAGGATTCGAGCGACAGACTTCTTGTCTTTTCCGATGGCCTTTCCGATCGTCTCATAGCTCTCGCCTGCGGCCCGCATGTTGCGAATCTCAACCAAGGCCTTCTGCTCCGAGGGGTTTTCGACGAGCTTGCCGTCGACCACGTCGAACCCGTATGGCGTCTTGCCACCGGCGTACACGAACTTCGACCGAAGATGGGCCTTGACCTCTGTGATTCGCTGACGAAGCCGATCGCGCTCACTTTCGGCCACGGCGCTCAGGATCGTGAAAACCAGCTTCGAAACGCCATTCGTCGTCACATCGCCGCCCAGATCGAGCATATGGAGGCCGACCTCGTCCGATTTCAGCACATCGAGGGTTGTGAGCGCATCAGATGCCGATCGAAACATGCGGTCGAGCTTTGGCGTGAGGATCACGTCGCCTTTGCGAACCAGCGCCAGGAGCCGGGCGCCCTCGGCACGGTCTGCCAGCGGGATCGAGCCCGAAACGCCAGCTTCGACGAAAACCTCATCGATCTGCCAGCCCTTCATCATCGCATAGCCGGTGACCTGGTTGCGCTGAGTATCGAGCGACTGCCCATTGCTGGACTGCTCGATCGTCGAAACCCTGATGTAAGCGTAGACCTTCATAGCGGTGTCTTTCGTGGCATTGCTAAAGCGATGTCACAAAATGGCGCAATGCCACCAATGAGTCAACGATAAAATTCAACGATTTCAATGGTTTACGCTTTATATCCGCGCGGTTTGCATCGGCGGGCGAAGGCATGGGGCGCGCAATATGTGTCGCGTGAGTGTTTAAATTCCAAGGGTATTTCGCTCTCATTTCCCCGCGTGACATGCGTGACATCCGTGACATTTGTCACGTTCGTCACTGCCCAGATTTAGCGTGACATGCGTGACGTGACATTTGGGGGTCTATAAGACCCCAAATATGTCACGCACTGCTGTCACTCTGTTGGGCGGGTGAATTTAAGGCTCCCATCCAGGTAAGGGTTGCGCCGTTCATTTCGCGGCTGACGATGATCTGCTTGGTGATGGCGTAGCGTTCCGATCGAGAGAACTGCTGACGGCGTGCATCAGCTTTTGCCTTGTCTGTTACGCCATCCACGGGCCATCGATTGTAGAACTCGGTACGCAAGGTCTCTCGATCGACAGCACGCACCTCGGGCCCTGTTGCTCCGAACGGCCTGATAGCCTTGCCGTTGTCCAGCAGAAGGTCCCCGAGGGTCTTGAGCAGCATCTTCGTGCCCGCCGGCAGTTTGGCAGAGCGTTCCTTGGATGGCCGTTCTCCGCCGCCCGCTATGGGCCGGAAGACGCACGACGTAATCGGATCGCCTTCGGTATCCTCGCCGACTGTGACGATCTCGATCTTGCCGCCTACGGTTTCGCCGTCGGCGCCCTCGCGCATATTCTTGACGGTCACCGTGATGCCTTCGCCCGTCTTCTCGACCTGCAACTCGGCATCCAGTGCGGCGGGCAAGAGCGAGTGCCCGCGCATGCGGCTGGTCTCATATCCACTGTGGTGGATGAGGATCGTAGCGCAGCCAAATTCTCGGCCGATCTCAAGCGCGGCGTCTACGTAGGCGCCGAGCACATTGTCGTCGTTTTCGGAACCACCGAGGCTGCGGTTCACGGTATCGATGTAGATTGCTGCGGGAGGCTCGCTGCCGAGTGCGCGCCTTATGTCGACGACCAGATCGCGATAGTCCTTCGCCAGGTTGATTGCGGAGGCCACCAGGTGGAACGGGACGCTGTCCGAAGCCTCTGCAAGGAACGTCTGGCGAAAGGCCTCCACTCGCGCCGGAAAGCCGTGGTGGCCCTCCGGTGCGACGTAGACGACGGTTCCTTGCCGAACCTTGCGGCCGTCGAAATCCCAGCCCATGGCAATATGCATAGCGGTCGATAACGCGAAGAAGCTCTTGCCGGCTTTAGGGGCGCCCCAGATCACAACCAGGCCGGACCTAGGGATGAGGCCCTTGATTGCGTAACGCGGCGCCGGACTGATGACGATCTGGTCGAAGGGTGTAAGGACGAAGCGCGGTTTGGCCAACGGTTTCGGCATCGAGGCCGTTGGCACGTCGTTCGAACTGCGAGGGGTCATGTTCACTCGGCGGCCTCCAACTTCACTTTTGCAGGCCAACTGATCTGGGGCGCCGGCCTGGTAAGAAGCCGGCGAAGTTCCATGGCGTGGGAGGCGTCTTCAGCCTGGAGCGAGATACCGGAGAGAACGTCCGCCGCGCGCTTGGCGTTGACGACGACAACGCCATGTCGGTCTGCTTTCAACCACGCCAACGGTTCCCGGTAGACCTGCAGCGGAGCCCCAAGGCATGGCTGCAAGATCTCGTTCTCGCCGAGCACACAAACCCGACCGAGCCACGTCGCGAGTTTGCCCGAACGGGGCGTCCATGCAGCAATGTCCAAAACTTCACCGCGCAACCCGTAGGCCAAGATGAGAAGGGCCGTGTGGCCCTCCTCCTCAGCAGTGACGATGTCGAAAGTGCCAGTCTTGGTGAAGGTGACGCGAGCCGTAAAAATCGGGTCGGGCTCGGTCATTGCATGAGTGCTGACGCCGTGATTGCGGAGCCAGTTAAGTTGCGCCTGGTTGAGGCGATCGCTGGCGTAGAAGCTCTCTGAGATTTCGGGAGAGATAATCATGACGCCCTCCGAACCTGAGACCGGCTTGCCTTGAGCGCAATGATGGCGGCTGCGGGTGTAGGAAACTTCCCAAGGATGGTTCCGTCGGGATGCCAGGCCGTGACCTCGCCGCGATGAACGCGGCTCAGACGGCCGAGCTGGATTCGGCCGTCCATAACAAGGCGAGTGGTGGCTCGATCAACCAATGAGACCTCCCATGTTTGCCGAGAGGTGAGCGCGGATGACCGAGGCAGGAATCGAGCAGCGCGCCGAAATTCGACGCGCCGTGAGATCGATGAAGTTGCAGTCGGTAGAGGGGGCTGGTATAGAAACATTGTGATGACTTTCTATTTCCAGCCGGGCCGAGGTTGCCGCCTCTGGCCCGGTTTTCACGTTGTAGGGCATGACTAGGCAGCCTTTCCGAGGACACGAGCCTCGATGGACTCGACGCTGATCACGGTGCGGCTTCCGACCTTGGTTGCCTTGATCTCGCCGTCCTTGATGAGCCGCCACAACGTCGTCCTGCCGAGGCCATAGGCAGCCACAGCCTGCTTGACCGTGATCGCGCGGCGTTCAGTGATAGGGATGTTTAGGGTGTTCATTACGAACCGTCCTGCTTGGGGCGGCTCATTTGCGAACCGCCGATGTTTCGGGCGGTTAACCACTAGTCATAGGGAAAGAGCTAAGTCTCGCATCCCAATTTCACGTCTGGCAGAGACGAATATTTAGTTGCCATTCTCTCGATTTCGCGACCGATTGAAGCTGTGGAGCTCGAACCCAGCCCCAGCTTCCCGAGGTGTACATTTATCTCGTCGAGCCACCCGCTCGCTGCTCCATATGGGCTTTGGAAGTGGGCTTCTGTGATCTTGCCCTCTAGATAGGCTTGGATCGCCAGCGATTTCTTGGTCTGCCCGGCCTTCTTGCGGCTTTCCCTCGGCTTGCGCGTGCCAGTGTGATCAAAGAACTTCTTGGCAGCAGGTGTTACGGCGCGCTGCTGACCTATCACGTAGGCAGCGCTCATCAATATCCATAGCTTCTCGTAACCGTACTCCGCCCTCGCAGGCTTTCCCTCCTTGAGTGGATCGATAAACCATTTAGCGAGCTCTTCGAAAGAATCGTGCAATCGGTCGGTTACAACGTCGAGCTCAGCCTCGCTGTTGTCGGCAGAAAGGTATACGCGGACCTTGGAAGGGAGAGACTCGCCTTTGCCGATTTTGTCCAGATAGTCGGCAAAGTGGCGAGCACCTTCCTCCAGAGATTTCTCCCAGATCTTTGGCTCGTCGGGTTCATCTTCCATTCTAATGCCTTCCAGGCGCACAGTGTTCGTGACCGATCCAGCTTGTGCATCAGTGTGTTGGTTCGCAAGAAACATCAGGGCCTCGAAGCTCGGTATTGAGGTGAAATCGGTGGGAAAGGCGGTCCCCTCCGATTGGAGGAGACCCTTGTCAGTGCATGCGATGCCGACACATTCGCTCTAGTAGATCTCGACGCAGGCGGCGCATGCGGTCGCGGAGTAGACTTATCTGGGCGAGTTGTTCGCCATCGCCACGAAGGATCGCGCTGGCCTGAAGTGTAAAGAGCGCCCGACCGATTAGCCGGCTTTCCCGGCGCAGCCAAAAGAAGGGGGGAGTCATATTATGATCATCCCATCGCAAGCAGCCTCGAACCTGGAGAGCAGCTTCTTTGCGAGATCCCAGACGTGTGATGCAGCCCATTCTTGCTCTTCGATCGCTATGAGCGGGAGGTCGAACCGGTAGGATCGCGACGTGATGCTTTCAGCGTTCTCGACCGATAGCAGGCCGCCGAGGCCGTTGGATGCGATGTAAGCCATGTGCATGACCGACAGCACGTCCTGGCGCAGCGTTCGCATTGCAGCCGCGACTGCAGCATCTGACGGTTCATTGGGCAAGCCGGTAGCGACTGCCGGAACGTGTTCGTTTGGCATTGAAGTCTCCAATAAACGGAAATCGTGTACAGTTCTTGTAAAGCGTCAAAACAAACGCGTGTCAACGGTTTTCGTGTGTGCTAAACGAAATTAGAGAATTTGGAGATCGTGTATGTCATTGACGCCAGCACAATCGAGGGCCGCAAGAGGGCTGCTGGATTGGTCCCAAAAAGAATTGGGTGGCCGTTCCAATCTTAGCGAGAGCACCGTGCGCGACTTCGAGAAGGGAAGGCGCGTTCCCTCTGTCAATAATCTGGCAGCAGTCCGGCACGCCCTAGAAGCCGCTGGCGTCGAATTCATACCAGAGAATGGCGGCGGCCCTGGCGTCCGGCTGCGCAACAACTCGTCTACATAAGGCGGCTTCGTGGATCTACCCGTAAACGTCCCTCCTCTTGATGCTCGTTGCGATGATCAAACTAATCACATTGCGCACCCAGGATGTCGGGTATTTGATCCGAGATCTCGGAAATCTCACCCGCGTACTCGGATTTTTGATCCGACAGATCGCCGAGCTGCTAGACGAGGAATCAGGGGATGTGAAATGAGCGACCGATCACTCGCCCATATAGTGGCCATTGTGGCGGCATCCCTGGCGATCGGCACAGGCGGGGCGCTTGCCGAAACGCTCTCCATGAAGTGCGAATTTGAAGCGGCTAACGGGCAGCAACCACTTGAGGTCTTGTACGTCACGAATACAGCCGTCTACGGCAAAACGACCGTAATCGGCGCGTTTGGGACTCATGAGGCCACGAGCTTCATGGATGACAACACAATGTTTATTCTTGAAAACACCCCTGAGGCATCCGCCACATCAATGATTTATGTGAAACCAAACGAACAGATTATCGCTATCAGATCGACGATGTTGGTATTATCCAAAACAGAGGTGCCTGCAAATCAGTCAAACGTTATGACGGGTTCGCTGCGCGGTACTTGCGCAATGCAACGTTAGGATCTGTCTCGGCGGCTGCCAGCAAGGCCACGACCATGGTTGACCTGCCGCCCATCGATAGCGCGCCAGAAGAACTGAAAGACGAAGCTCGCAACTGGGCGGCCGGTGTCGCACAATCGCTTTGGTTCATTCGCTAAGCAGCCGCTGTGATCTTCGTCGAGGAGAACGGAGAGGGGCCAGGCGTGCGGCTCAAGAAGCGGCGTACGCACGGGGGCGCCGACCCGATCGACATCTAAGGCCGTGGAAAAGACGCCTGTTTAAGGATGGAACCATGTACGACGTCTACCGGAATAAAGAAGAGCCAAGCGAGCGTATGGCTGTAGCTCAAGGAGCCGGTTTGCCATCGCATGTCGTCGACAGCGAGTGGGAGTTGATGCCACCTGGGTCCAGCCAAATTATCAAGGATGCCGACGAGGACATCAAAGCGAGAGGGTTTTGCTATTTCAAGCTTGTCGAGGCGCCGCTGGCTGTTCCCCCAAAGCGGAAGTGAGGCTCGTTGTAGGTGGGGGCGCCAGAGACGGCCACCAGTGATAAAATCACACGTGTCCCTTCGCCCAAACAAAAACCCCGCCGGAGCGGGGTTGGTCCGTTATACGGATCGGCATTTTTTCGATCAGAAGTGATAGGCCTCAGCGCCATGAATTACATCGGCTGCATACCGTTCCGCGCCTTTCTTGCTCGTCTGACGCAAACCTGCTCGAATAAGCTCACGATCAGAGGCCGACAGGCTCATAAGCTCGGCCTCGATGGTTTTCCTGATCTGCTCAAGCTCGGCATATTTTTCTTCGCCCTGAACAGAATTGATGTGTTCAAGCATCTTTTGAAGAGATTTCGACTGATGAGCACGATAAATTGCAATGCTAGCTCTTCGCTTAGCACGCAGCGCAAAGACGGTCGAAATGACGGAGGCGACCATCGCAATAAGAGCCGGCGCCAGCGCAAAAAATGCGATCTGGTGAGTGCCGATTTGCTGCACAAACTCAATCATGCTTCATCCTCTGGCGAAGCCTTCCGCCGCCGGAAAATCATATTCTCCGGGAAGGGGAGAGACAAAACAACATGCCACCGAAAGCGTTCTAACGTATGAAGGCCACAGACTGCAATCAATAACGGTCCCGCAGTCGAACTTGTTCCGACAGGAGACGACGGCCCGGCGGCGAGATCGATCACCAAACTACCCAGAAATATGGCAGAATATGCGACGAAAACAAGAATGTGTTCGACAGTAAAGGCGAAGCCAGCGGCCAAAACGGCCGCGGTCAAAATCAAATTTTCGCTCTTGACGCTGCCATTATGCAATAACTCTATGATTACCGGCAAGCAAGGCAAAATAAGCATCGACAGGATGCTAAACAACCAAAATCCAATGTTTGAACTCGCCGCTGACAACATCTCATACGCAATACGTAACTTACTCTTAAGATAACTAAACTTCGAAGATTTAACGGGATCCGGCTGCATCGTTAGATTCCGGTACTTGGCGCACTAACAACGATGTCGCCGAATTTTGAGGGCAAGCTAAATAACACTTAGACGAAAGTGACGCTTTTCTCGGCTTCATGCAACTCTCAAGAAACCCAACTTTGGCAAATTTGATTACTTGAGCCATCATCTTTTTGGATGGGCATTGTCGCAAAACGCCGCCCACGCCTGCATGAGTTTGCGCCGCTTCTCCAGTGCATCGCCGCGTCTGTAAGCCTGCTCGGCCTTGTCCCCGATGACATGGGCTAGGGCCGCCTCGACGACCTCCCGCGGGAATGTCGTCTCTTCGCCGGCCCAATCCCGGAATGATGATCGGAAGCCGTGAACCGTCACATCCTCAACCTTCATGCGGCGCAGCAACATCGTCATCGCGAGATTGGAAAGCGGCCGATCGCTGCCATTGCCGGCAAAGATATAGTCGCTCGTCCGAGCAGCCTTGGCCTTCTCGACTATCGCGAGGGCTTGCTTCGACAACGGGACCCGATGCTCTCGGCCGGCCTTCATCCGTTCCGGCGGCACGGTCCACGTCTTTCTCATCTCGTCAATCTCATCCCACCTGGCGCCGATCACTTCGCCTGTCCTCGCAGCGGCCAGGATAGTGAACTCCAAAGCCAGGGCTGCAGTGGCCTCTCGCTCGCGTATCCGGCCAATAAGCGCCGGGACCTCCTTGTATGACATCGCAGCGTGATGGCCTCTGGTGAGCTTCTGGCGCTTTGGCAGGAGCTTATCCAGGTGTCCACGCCATCGAGCTGGGTTCGCCTCGTTGCGGGGAATATCGCCGCGAGCTCGAGCATAATCGAGGACAGCCTCAATACGTCCCCGAAGACGTGAGGCGGTCTCTGGCGTCTTTTTCCATAGGGGATTAAGCACGCCCAAAACGTCCTCCGTGGTCACCTCTGCCACTGGTATCGAGCGCATGGGCTTGGCGTATTCCCTGAGCGTCATTTCCCATTGGCCGCGATGCTTATCGTTCCGCCATTCGCTGGCTTTGCTTGCCATAAGCCCGTCCACGCTGTCGGCGAACGTGCAAGGAGCGATCGCAGCCTGGCGCGCCTCCTCCTTCGCTGCTTCTCGCTTGGCCTTCGGGTCAATCCCCGCCTTCACACTTTTACGGTGCTCGTCAGCGAGGAGGCGCGCAGAGGCCAACGTGATGCTTAGGACCCCGCCCAAACCGAGTTCACACCGCTTGCCGTCGAAGCGATAGACGAAGACCCATTGCTTTGATCCACCGGAACGGACGCTGAGATAGAGCCCGGCGCCATCGGCGTGGAGTCCAGGCTTCGTCAGGCCGGTGATCATGCGAGGGTTAAGCCTGTTAACCGTCTGCGCCATGTGCTCCGCCTAACATTTCATGCCCTAAAACGTGCCCTAACAAATTACGGAGATTGGGGCAAACGGCGGCGAACGGCTGCGAACCCCAAATCTTATAAACCATTGCGAAAGCACGGTGAATCGAGACGCCTGCGAACGGCTGGAAACAGCAATTCAACGGACTCCCTCTCCGCCAATTCTCCCTAAGGGTTTGATTTCAATAATTAATGGGTAAGCGCAAAGGCTTATCGGGACCGTCGCTACATCCAACTGCTACGCAAGGCGGTGAGAGGCGGAATTTTCCAGACCTATTGCCGGCGTATCCGAGCTGTGATTGCAGACTGCGATGTGATCGATTTCGTCGCGGCCGCGGTAAATGCCGCCTTTGGGGTCGTAGAACACGGCGCCTTCGTGGAAGATCTCGTCGATCGCTGCGCGCCGACGCACGGGATCGATCTCACCGAACACATCGGGGAGATTGCGAAGTAACAAGGTCGATACGCCTTGAGACATTGTTTTTCTCCGTTTGATGTCGAGTGCGCCGTGCGCTTTCTCGATTCGGGAAGGCTCCGTTGAAGGAAGCCCCCCGAAGCGACTTGTCTGCGCCGTGACCCGTCCTCCGCTCACGAAGGTTGCAACGCTTGCGATGCGTGTGAGGGCTTGTCTGCGCGATATGGCCGTTTTTTGGATTCTGAAGGCGTGGCTTTACACTCACGCCAGAGGGGTAAAAGCCAACGGCGTTTTCAAAGATGGCTTCTTGGGCAGGTGAACCTGCTGACCGCGGCCGCGGCACCGTGAGCAAGAACGCAATCGCATATATTCAGGCTGCCACCGCAGGGCTTGAATCCAGCTCGCGGGTCTTGCGCCGATTGTCGATGCTGAGCGCACCGGCGCCGAATGCGGCGATCTGCAAAAGCCCACCCGCCATCATCACGTTCTTGAGAAAGTGGATCATCTGGTTCTGGTCCGCGAAATTGGCGTGAAACGACATCGCGGTCGCGAGTGAGAACAGGGCAAGGGCGGCGGCAACGTAGCGGGCACGATAACCGGCGATGAGAAGTAGACCACCGCCGAGTTCGATCGCCACAGCCACAGCGAAAGCCAGTGGCGGGAAAGGCAATCCCACGGCACTGATCATCCCGGTTGTGGCGCTGTAGGCGCCGAGCTTGCTCAAGCCGCTCATTGCGAAAGGAAGACCGATCATCAGCCGGCCGACGAAGGGAAGGTAACGGGTTGCGAACATTGAAAGTCTCCTTAAGTGGAACTCCGCGTCTGGTTGCGGGCCAGGCGAATATTGTTGTGGGAGTGATGTTTTCGAAATAGAAATGATTGAAAATCATCGTTGCAGGAATGTTGATGTCAAAACTGCCCGACTTCGAGGGACTGGCCATGTTCGCCAAGGTGGCCGAGGAGCGCTCGTTCGCTGCGGCTGCCCGAGCCATGGGCGTATCGGTGGCCACAGTCTCGCGAGCCGTCTCGCGTCTTGAAGAACGTCTTGGAGGGCGCCTTTTCAACAGGACGTCCCGGCGACTTGCGTTGACTGATTATGGTCACACGCTAGCCGAGCGGGCCTCCAAAATCTTCGCGGATGCAGAGGAGGCCGAGGACTTCGCGCGCGAAGCCTCCAGTCGCCCGCGCGGCCTCGTGAAGCTTGCGGCCCCGCTGTCCTTTGGCACGCGCTGGGTCGCACCCATGCTGCCCGAATTTTTTCGACGCTATCCCGACATTGCAGTCGATCTTCACCTTACCGATGCGCAGACTGACCTGATCGGCGATGGCTTTGATGCTGCACTACGCATCGCCGTTCTGGAGGACTCATCGCTCGTCGCGCGACTGATCGCACCTGTCCGGCGGTTCGTCGTTGCATCGCCGACCTACATTGCAAGATATGGCCGTCCGCAGCACCCACACGACCTCGTCGTCCATCAATGCCTAAGCTACACCAATAAATCGAAGCGTGACGTCTGGCGTTTTACACATTGGAAAACAGGGGAGGAGTCTGCGATTACGCCAACAGGGCCACTAAGAGGAACGAGTGCCGAGGCTTTATTGCCGACAGTGCTTGAGGGGTTGGCGATCACCGAACTCCCCGAATTTATCGCTACTCAATATTTTCCGGACGAGCAGCTTGAACCGGTTCTCATCGATTGGCGGCTGCCCGAAGGCGGATTGTATTTCGTGACACCGACGGCTCGCGCACGTCCCGCGAAGATCTCCGCCTTGGCTGATTTCTTGATCGCCGAGCTGACGGATGCGCGGTGGAGTGCGGAAGCGGTGATGGGCTGGAAACCGCCGCCACAACGCAGAAAGCAACCATAGCCCGACGACGCAGTTCCGACCCAGATGTTAATATTTCTGCAATGATGGCTTTTAATTCTTTCTATTTCGCACAGCGGCCCGTCAGCCCAGATTTGTCTCGCCAGCATGGAGATAGATCATGGCACGCAAACTCGAAGGAAAAATCGCCGTCGTGACGGGCGGCACCAGCGGCATCGGCCTGGCAACGGCCAAGCGGTTCGCAGCCGAGGGCGCGCGCGTTTTCGTGACCGGCCGTCGTCAGGCCGAACTCGGCGCCGCGGTCGCGACGATCGGGCCGAGGGCCACAGGGGTGCGGGCGGACTCAGCTAATTTTGGCGATCTCAATCGGCTTTATGAGCGGGTGAAAACCGACGCCGGGCGCATCGACGTGCTCTTCGTCAATGCCGGCGGCGGCACCATGCTGCCGCTGGGCTCGATCACCGAAGAGCAGTACGACGACACATTCGGTCGCAATGTGAAGGGCGTGCTCTTCACCGTGCAGAAGGCGCTGCCGCTCCTTGTCGATGGCGCGTCGGTGATCCTCGCTTCGTCCAACGTCAACATCAAGGGCACTCCCGCGTTCAGTGTCTACAGCGCCTCGAAGGCCGCGGTGCGCAACTTCGCCCGGAGCTGGACTCTCGACCTGAAGATTCGCGGGATTCGCGTGAACGTCATCAGTCCCGGCCCGATCAAGACGCCTGGCCTTGTCGATCTGGCGGGTCCCGACGCAGCGCAGCATCAAGGCCTCCTCGACTATATGGCTTCCACAGTGCCGCTCGGGCGCGTCGGCGATCCCGATGAGGTCGCGGGCGCCGCCGTCTTCCTGGCTTCCACTGACGCGAGCTTCATCACAGGCGCCGAACTCTTCGTCGACGGCGGCCAAGCACAGATCTGAACGGGGTAAATTTACCGCACTTGTGGGGAGCTCGGCGTGACGGCGGTGCAAGGCACACCGGCCAGTGTTCCTCACAATCGTCTTGGAGCGGCGTGAGCGCCTCCAATCCTTCAAAAGAAAAAGGATACAACAAAGCTCGAAGTTATGCGTTACCGACGCCCTAGAGCCTCAAGGTTCGGATCGCGCTTGAGGAGGTGGGACTTCAACTATCAGCCCGTTGCCGTCGATTTGCGCATGCGTAAGCACAAGACAGATGCCTTCATGGCAACGGATCCCATTGCCAAGGTCCGGGTCCTGGTTGATCGGTGGGTACTCGAAGGCACCGAGGTTGTGCTAAGCGAGGCTGCCCCCATTCCGGTCCATCAAGCTGAAATGACCGGCCGGCTTTTGCCGAAGGATGACTTCAACCGCGGCAACCATAGGCTCGAGCATCGGCAGTTGCGCGCAGGCGACGCCTATAGCCGGCAAATCCTCGCTCGAGTTTTCATCCCGAGCTCGAATTCCCATAGAGCGATCAGCTGACCGATTTTTATTCGGCCTCTAAAATCTGTAATTCAGGCCGGCGCGCACAATCGCAAGGTCGTTGTTCACCTGTTTTCCGCCGCCTGAATACGTTCGCCCGAAATTATCGACGCCGATGATGCCGGCCGGTGATTTCCCAAAATTGACATACAATCCCTCGACCTTGACTGACCAGTTTTGGGTGAAGGCGTATTCGCCACCAGCACCCGCCGCATAGCCGAGCTTGTTGGTGCTGCAGTTCCCGGATCCACAACTCTGGCTCTTCAGATTGGCGTACGCAAAACCGGCAGTACCGTAGATGAGAATGTTGTCGATGGCATAGCCGATACGTCCGCGGCCCGTGGCGAACCGCTGGACCGATTTGTCAGGCCCAAGGTAGTTGAAATCTGAGGGCACGGCACCCGAGCCGGAGAAGGTATAGCTGCCTTCGCCACAATGAGGTCGATACTTGTCGCCTCGAAGCTCGTTTCAAGAAAGAGGTGTGTCGCGACATCGATGATTTGGTCGGTGATCCGCTCGGCTTGTTCCTTAGTGGGCCGCCCGCCACGCCTTTCGGGCCCCACCATCTCCCCCTTCGATTTCAGCATTTGAGTGTCCTTGGGCTCTCGCTGCCCGCCTTTGGCAGCTGACAGCTCATCGGGATGCGCGTCCCTTTGTTGGTTCGTGAATATGCGCTTGCGAACGGGCGCAACACGATCTAAATGGTACGATGTAGTTTTATTAATGGCGAACAGCTACCGGATCAACCCACCGTGCCCCGGGACTTTGATGATCAAGGGTGTGAAATCGCGTCCAAACGTGCCCCGGTTTACGATTGAGGTGAGTCATCGAATGCGCGTTTAAAATCCACCAGCGCGCGGGGCCACGCCTCCCGCATTTAGCGTTGCAGCGCCTCTCATCGGGGCGGGGGTGGGGTGATCCCGGCAAAAAGACTCAACCCGTCTAGCCGAAAGTAGATGTTTCGATTTCGCTGGCTAACTGCCAAGTTGTACTGGGGCGCTAAGGCGGCGTAAAAAAATACAGAAGGGTCCATTCTCGTGGAAGACAATACCAATACGACAATCGCGGCTGAAATCGTCGCGGCCTATGTCTCTAATAATTCGGTCGCTGCCGCAGACCTGCCGGCGTTGATCGGAGACGTTCACTCTGCGTTGGTGCGCATCGCAAAGGGGGCGATCGCCCCAGCACCGGTCGAGGCCAAGCCAATTCCCGCCGTACCGATCAAGAAGTCGGTGACACCCGATTTCATTGTCTGTCTGGAAGACGGGCAAAAATTCCGCTCCCTGAGGCGTCACCTGTCAGCAAAATACGGCATGACGCCGGATGAGTATCGCGCGAAATGGGGCTTGCCCGACGATTACCCGGTGACCGCGCCCAATTACGCAGCTCAGCGCTCCGCTCTGGCGAAGGCGAGCGGCCTCGGACAGGTGGGTAACAGCGCTACGCGCAAAAAGCGCCGCGCCTGATCATACAATGAGAAAGGCTGCGGCGCGGTCGCCACCTTCCCACTCTCCCGTGCGGGCATCCCCTTAGAGTATTTTCCAGAGAAGTCGACAGACTTCCCAATCAGGAAAATGCTTCCAAACAAGGAGCTAGAGCTGCTTTCCGAATTTGACAGATCGGAAAGTGCTCTACAGCATCGGATCCGATGCTGTAGCTTGTTGAGGTCGCATCGTTTTCGTGCCGAAAACCGGCGTCCAATTTTCGGCACGATGCTCTGGACCATCCACCCCCAGGCCCATAGGCTTGGGGGCAAATTGCGCTTGTGCTGCAGAAATACAGCAATGGGCGAAAGCGCGCATCATTCGACCGTTTGATCAAATAATGACGCGGCCGAGAGGGCACGGGTCAGTGATAATTGGTGGACTGATCAATCAAAATCGCGGTGCGCAATGCGCTTGTGCGCGGGCTGATCGGGTGTGCGCTCGTTTCAGTCAGGACTTGGCCTTCAGGCAGTAGCGTTCAACGCCAACTCGATGAGGGAAGAGTGCCGCCCACGGTCGTCGGCCGCGTCGACAAGCCCCGCTTCGCCACGGCCAGTGCCCGAACGCCTTCGGGCCCCTCGTGCATCGTCGGCGCGGGAGATAACTGATCTGGCGACTGAATATCCCTGGTCTAGCAATTTGAAAGCAACAGCACTGCTGGCTGCTTGACGCCGTTAATTGAAGTTGCAGCTTTATTGCATTGAACCCGACTGTTGAAGTCGCTTACTTGCGAAACGGTCGCCGAAGAGCTTAGGAAGACCTTGGTTTAATTATGGGGGGCTGGTCATTGGGTGATCATAATGACAATAAGGAAGTACATGATACCCTCCTGCCACGCCAGATTGCTTTATACATCGCCTTCGCACTGGGTTCTCGTAACTTGAGCGGCTCGCTTCCTGACCACTTCTTCTCGTCACATCGTGAAAAACTCACCCCCATCTAAGTAGAAGATGGAAAACTGGCTAGGAACGGCGCGTCCGCTTCGGCTGGCTCTCCTGCGCTTGGAACCTCATCATATCGCGGACGGCTTTCACCGCATCGTCGGGAAGGGTTCCACGGTCCAAGAGTGACCTTACACCTCGTCACCGCCATCCCGCGATCGTTCCAGGGCGGCAACATCCGCGAATAACCATATCCCTGCGGCAGGAGAGATATCTCATCGCCAGATAGAAAGAATGAGCAGCCCGATATTGAGAATTATCGGACTGGGAGCGACCAGCTTTCGAATAGACTCTGCAAAATTGCAGAGATAGTGCCGCGCGTCATTAAACAGGATCACCAAATTTGCCGAGTTTTATTCAATCTCCTCTCTGGAGAAGAGAATTCCTATTGATAGCCAATGCATTTCAGATTTAGTCGCTATCATAGACCGTCCTTCAAATCACGCATGCCTCACGAAGACTGTGTGACGCAACGCGGCAACCCACAAATATTAAACATTTCTCTCGAACGGATGGCTGGAATGCCCGACGATGAAACAAATCCGCCTGAAAGCCATATCACTGGCTGGAAGACAGCGGTCCTTATTCTGGCCGCGCTTGTAGTAGTAATCTGGCTGTTGTTTTTCCACAAATCTGGCACTCCAGCAACAGGCGCAGTCCTTTAGGACTACTTGGGGTGCATTGAATCCGATTTTCCCTCAGCGGGAACGGCGGGGACAACCCGGTCATCGCATGGCGGGGCGCTTCTTGATGTCGGCACGCTCACAAACGGCAAATTTTGAGCACGGTGCTCGCGGGCGTCCTTCTGACACCGGTTCGATTCTGGTGATGCGGGGCTCCACCCGCCAGCCCATACCCTCCCCTTATTGGTAGCTTGCGCAAGGTCTTGAAGGCCCTTCTGATTGTTGGCGAGTAAAGCTGATGGGAGCTTCGATTTGGCGCAAATGGCCGATATGCGATTCTATAGCCCGTGCGCCATCCCTGCGGGGACGCACGCAGTTCCAGGTCGGGGACGCCACGGGCTTTCCGCTTCGCCATATTCCCTCCAAAGACGAGGCTTCGCGCGCTCGCCAACAAGCGCGTGAATAGAAACAGGCCAAGGCGTTGGCGGCTGATATCACCCAGATGGTGAGCCACCTCGACACGCTCCGCTCGGCCGCCGACAAGGCAGCCGTCCGCGGATCCATAAACCAGCCGCCGCGGAGACCCGAGGCGGTTCAGCTGAGCAGGGGTTTGTAAGGTTTGCAAGTCGAAGGAAATTGCGGGGCAGGCTTTGTCTGCCAAAGCAAGGAGCGCGAACAATCCACGAAAGACAGTGACGGATTCGCGGCGCTCCAAGATGCGGATTTTTTGCTTGTCCGGTATCGGCGCTTCGAAAATTTTTGCCTGGGTGCCGAGGCATGCTTGCGGCAACGGGCGATGCTATGACGTCACCAATGTCCCGATGCGTTTTTGTTCTCGCCGTTGCACTGACAGTCGTGCTGTTTGGCTGCGATTCCTCTCCCAAATGGCAAGGCTGGGTCTACCCGGATAAAAATAGCCTGACCGGATTTGAAGCCTTGGGAAGCTTTCAGAATTTTGCGATGTGCCGCGATGCGGCACAGGCTCGGCTGGTGCAAATGAAGGACCCTGATCAGGCCACGTTTGTATGCGGGTTTAACTGCCGTGCCGACGAGAGCTTCGGCGGACAGCTGGTTTGTGATGAAACGCGAAGATAGCTGGCTCGCGTTCAAACGCTTGCGGAGGAGGTCGTTTCAAGTGCATGGCGGGCGGGACTGGCTTTCCTTCGATGCCGAAGCGACGCGCTTTGCCGGATTGCCTCAAAGATCGAAGGTAACATAGTAGAGCCCAAAGGCGGCAACCGAGGCGAATATCAAAGCGGCGAGCATGGTGTGATCCTTCTCATTATGCCGTCATGATCGCTGACAGGGGTTTCTAAAGTCTGTTCCTTGTGTAACGAAATGTGCAGATGATCGGCTATCTTGGAGCTTGGTCATCGCAGTGGTGAAGCGAACTGGCCGCCTGATCGTCGTCGCGGACAACCACGAACTGCCGGCGGCAAGTCTGAAAAGAAGCTCGAGCGGCCCATCTGGTCGCGTGTGTCCATGGAAGAATTGAGGTGTAGCGATGCGGGAAGCAAATATGGACGAACCTGCCACCATACGCCTCGTGGCGACGGCCCATATGGGGGATAGTCCACTGGACGTCGATGTCTTCGAGTTTCCCTTTTCGACCTTTCGGCAAGCGGTCGTACATTTCCTGACGGTGCTAACGCAAGACGAACGAGGCACATCCTCCATTTTGACGGCATCGGGTGAAATCTGGCTAGCGCCGGAGATCGAAGAAACGTTCAAATCTTCTCCCGCCTGATCCATCTCTGGCCGGAGGTGGTAAGGACGGCCGTCAGCCTTTCAATTGCGAGTTCCTAGCCTTGAACTTTCAACGTGCCAATATCGGGCCGCTCCGATCCTGGCCGCGCATTTGCCCGGCAATCGCGTCGGCCGCCTCGGAGACGTCGACATATCGACCACCGTCACAAAAGCGTAATCGCGAGCCGCGCTGCAACGGTTCGACTTCCGTCACGAGGTCAAAATTGACATAGATGGTTTTGCCTTCGGGTGTCGTGAGTTTGAAGAACACCGGCCTCTCCCTTGTTGCGCCGTTGCATGGCCTATCGCCCCTGGGGTCGGGCTCCTGTATGCTTAGCGGAAAACAGGAGCACAAAGCGATGTCGAACAGGCGAGAGCTTTACCGCAGCTCCAGCGGGGACTGCTGGTCGCTTGGGCGTGATCCCTCCGATGGTCGGGCAGTCATCATCCACGAGCCCAATCGCCCGTCGGGCGCCCATAGTTCCTGCATCGAACTCAGCGCGTTCCTCGCCCCCGGCGCCAATGGTCCGGAACATCAGGCTTTGCTGCGTCTGATAGGAACCTTGGTGGAGATCCCTCCCTTTGGCGACCGGACCTGAAGATCGGCGTTCCCTCTGTTCATGTCCGCCCGGGATCTGGCATGCGCCCTCTCCCGGCCGTAAGGCCGTTCGCGCCGGCCCGCTACCTTTGGCGGATGGCGGAACTACCCCTTTTGTCAATCGACACCATCATGAATGCTAACTATTTCAACGCCCGGAATTGGCCTAGGTTTCAAAAATAGACACGGAAAACAAATCAAAAAGTCTATTTTCCTTTCAGCGGGGGCGGCTATGATCACTGTAACTAATTATGAATTGCTTTTGGGCTTCCTATTGGTGTCTTCATGCACTGCCTATTGGTACTGGATCTCTCATCTGGAATACTAGGAAAATATAGTTTTGGATTGTTTTTCGCTGGGCCGACCGGTTCGCCACAACGGGCAATCAGCATATGTCGATACGTGTATGCCTCCCCTAGGGGAAATCGGGGGAAGCACTAATGGGACTTCGTTCCCATGAGGTAAAACCAGCGCGGATCTGCAACAAGCGCCCGGCGACGCGCTCTCCAGGCTCGGCCAGCGTTTCCGAACCGGCTGCGGTTGGTCCATGGCTACCGGGAGGTTCACGTCAAACATTTTTGATTGCACGGTAATACAATTCTGGTCTAGTTTGCTGCTGCGCGGATCGCACGGGCTTGCCCCACTTCCCCCTCTGGACGCAAAGCTCCCTCCCTTTGTGTATGGCGATCCGCGCACCACGAAGCCTTTACGATTTTCCTTGGCGCGAAGGGCAGAGGCAACGAAGGGCTGGCGTCGAGACGACGGGGCAAGGGGCCGGCCGAGGTCTCTGGTCAGGTTCTATGGGGGGTCCGGTGAAGAGGCTGCTTCCCTTCTGCCCGCACCAAGAAGTCAATGATCGCTGGAGTGCTCGCGCCGGCGAGCGCTGGATGACCACCCGCCCTGCAATCAATCTTGCGATCAATCTTTCGGTCTGAGCCGGAGGAGCCCGATGGCATCGGTGTCGCCATCAGCAGAACCGAATCGATGGCTTCCGTCAGGCTCTATATGTCTGCGAGGGGCATTGTGAGATGAGCGACAACAACACGATCGCTCACCACAGTCGCGCCCGAGCTGATATGGCGGACCGCCTCCAAGGTCAAATTGACGATTCCATTACCAACACCTTGACTACCAACCTAGTCAAAGTAAATAAAAGGCGCCAAATCACTAGGAGCAGCAGCTAGCTCGGATATACTTTTGTTCTTTTCTTCATTTACACCAAACGTCTTTACCTTGGCCATGGCTACTTTATTAAGTGTAAGTAGATTCAACTCGATCAAAGCCATATTCGTCGCATTTATTGAGTAAATTGCAAAAAAAGCGAAAGCCGGAATGCGCGTGTCTCGATTCCAAGCAACGGGGCCGAGCCGCTTTCGGCTCAGCCCCGATGGAGTTCGAAATCCGGAATTACGTCTGCGCGGCCGACGGCAGCCGCAGCGCGCCTGGGGCCTTGCCTCTAGTCGTGCGCTCCTTCGGCTTGGGAGCGGGAAGCAGACCTTCGCGCTGCGCCTGCTTGCGGGCCAACTTGCGGGCACGCCGCTTGGCTTCGGATTTCTCGCGCGTTTTGCGTTCAGACGGCTTCTCGTAAGCCTTGCGGCGTTTCATCTCCCGAAAAACGCCTTCCCGCTGCATCTTCTTCTTCAAAACCCGCAGTGCCTGTTCGACGTTGTTATCGCGGACCAAAACTTGCAATGAAGCCTCTCCTTTGTTGTCGATCGTCAAAAAAAAGGGGCCAGGCCTGTGCCTGACCCCTTTCACATCAGTGTCGCTCGGGGCCTGCGCCCCGATCGCCGGGCTCCGCCGGCCAGCAATTGCCCCGTCAGGCGAGTTGAAGGCTCTCGGCAGAGGATTTGCCGGACCTGCGATCCTCGACCAGCTCGTAGCTCACCTTCTGGCCTTCCTGGAGGCTGCGCATGCCGGCACGCTCAACGGCGCTGATATGGACAAAAACGTCCCGACTGCCGTCTTCCGGCTGAATGAAGCCAAAGCCCTTTTGGGTGTTGAACCATTTTACGGTACCTGTGGCCATGATGAGCCCTTCCCTGGAAATGATCGGGCAGACCTGGCGCGGGATGCGACAAGTTGCCGATGGGTCGAAATTGGTTGGAAAGTAAGCAGGGTGCGGGGCAAATGGCCGCGCGAGCCCAATTCATCCGGCCGATATCGATCGTGCAACATGAGGATTGCGCCTTCGCGCGTCAAGATCGGAAATGCGGCCGTGTCATCACAGTCCGCATAGAGCAACACCTTCGAGCGGCTAATCCGATGATGGACCGGGCAAAGCCCGCTAAACTTCGAAGAATAAATTGTCAGAGGCCCACTTTTCCTTTGCTGCGGGCGGAAACATCCACTGTCCGCAATTCGTACTCCTTGGCGATGCGCTCATGTTTCTCAGCCTGGCTCTTGAGCCGGTAGGCGGGATCGGGGCCGTCGGAGGGCAGGAGGCGAATGATATCGTAGGGACCGACCGGGCGGGCTCCCCACGGTTGGACATAGGTAACGATGTCACCGATCTTGAATTTGTGCGGAGTCATAACGGCCTTGGTGGGGTTGGAGGCGGGTATTATCCCACGAAGCTGCACGTTCAATGCGCCAAGAAGGGATCGGTTGGGGTCAATCACCTTCTGGCGAAAGGATATTCCGTGTTATCGTAGAGTGAACGTATGGAAGTCCCCGTAAATTCTTCAGCTTCGGTTTGGATGATGACATCATTGAGATCGTTTTCGGCTTGTTCAATTGCGAATTGAACGGCCAATGCGAGGTTGTCAAAACGACGATATGTCATCAGCTCCTTCATCCATCGACGCCTGCGGGTACGAAAAAATATTTCCGCTGGATCCATGAAATCTAATTGGGACATGAAACAACTTAGCACCGCTACCGCATGGCGTCACTTTATTATTCGGGAGCACCTCGGCTCGCCCCAACACACGGATCAAAATTAAGGTACGATACTTTGCCGCAATCCCTGCCGCAGGGCTTGCCGATCTCGGTCCGGCACCATGGCCGCCCAATGAGAAGACCATCGCTTCCCGGCTTGGCCGGGAACCATCGGCCCTGTTCTGCGTTGAGGCGCCGACCCGGACGACGCAGTTTGATCGAGGCGGCGAGGGAGCGGTTGCGCAAGACAAGTTCGAACGGACGGGAGCAATATCGCATCACTCTGATGCCCAGCCATGGCCGGAGAAGCAAAATGGCCGATATCGATTGGGACCAGATCGTCGATCTTCGAAACGCCGTGGACGTCGATTTCGAGACGCAGAGGCAATCTGACGGCACGGGCGGCGAAGTCATCCCCTTTGTCAAATTGGCGGAGGCGGTACGCATCGTCATCGAAGAGTGGCGCGACAAGCCGCATTTGCAGGACAGTGCCTGGATCAATGGCGAAGATCTCGATCTGATGGGGTTGCCGGTCATTCGGGCATTTTATGACCAACCTGATTTTCCCGGGCGGATGGCAGGCAAAGCGAATTATCGCTGATCTGGAAATGAACCCGCCTGGGCTATCCTCCGCGCCTACCCAGCCACCATTTTCAGGTAGCGATCTGAGCGCAAATTGCTAGGTTGCTTGCGCTCCCGGTTTCTCGCCGGGCGAGTCGAGCACCGTCCGGAGATCACGATGAATGCCGCCACCTTCCTCGCTTGCGCGATGCTCGTGGTTACCACCGGCGCGAATGGCGTCGAACTCTCTCGCAACGGGGCGGACGCGGTGCTGAGTGGCCCCATTCAATCGGGCGACGATCACATCTTCCACCTGTTCCTCTCCAGACCCGGCGCCCCTCCGATCCGCAACCTCTACCTGAATAGTCCGGGCGGCATGGTGTTCGAGGCCTACAAGATCAGCGAACTGGTTCGCGCCGCCGGCATCACAACCGTTGTGGACGCAGCTCGCGCGCGCTGCGACAGCGCCTGCACGGCCATCTTCATCAGCGGCGTAAAGCGCTATTATCTCAATGCCCGTTCGATCGTTGACGGCGCCACCAGGCCGACTGCCGGCCTTGGCTTTCACCAGAGCATGAGCTGGAGCGGCCAATTCGGCGAACCAAAATATTCCTGGGCTGGATCCGACTTGATGTCCCATATCTATCGGGAGATGGGCGTGCCAGGCGCGGCCGACCTCGCGGACCGGGCCAATTTCACCGGCATCTACCGCGTCTCCGGTGGTACGGCATTATCGCTCGGCATCGCCACCGCCTTGCAGAGGTGACGGGGCTGCGGGTGCACGGTCCAGCCCCCATCGGGCCAGGCAAGATAGCCTGAACAGGTCCTGGGCCTACGCCCGGTCCTTGCCGAAGGTGGCCTCGAGGCTGAGCGCGCTGCCGGCGGCCGTCATATGCATAAGAGCTACCCCGAGTTTGCCGCCAAGGACCTGCCTGCCATTGGCCGTGATGTGCGACCCACGGCCA
>Ga0207141_10088_pt1 | contig 30295 bp, 36 predicted proteins | sample Alteio_BWMinHeat_5_FD_153553 | JGI IMG/M metagenome (GOLD analysis project Ga0207141, IMG submission 153553) | Enriched cells from forest soil in Barre Woods Harvard Forest LTER site, Petersham, Massachusetts, United States -... | ecosystem: Environmental > Terrestrial > Soil > Temperate forest >... | reverse complement strand
AAGTAAATGGCCGAAACGCTACTAGCTGGGAGCAGAAGTTCGCGTATGACGTTTGGTACGTGGAGAACCGCGGGTTCTGGCTGGACTTGAAGATCCTCGCACTCACGGTATGGAAAACCCTCAAGCGCGAAGGCATCTCCCAGCCCGGGTACGCCACCATGCAAGAATTCCGCGGCACGGCGGATCCAGAATAAGTGAATTGACGTGCGTCGGCATCATAGCACTCCATCTCGAATTGCCGGCTAACGAGAAGTTTGGTCCATTTTCCACGGACAATTCCTCGATTTAGGTGAGGCTCTCATTGAAACACAATTTCACAATACTTATATCGTCGGTAGGACGCCGTGCACAATTGGTGGAATGCTTTCGGCGGGCTGCGAAAGAGTTAGACATTGCACTCACTGTTCTGGGGACTGATGCTGCACCAGAATTGTCTCCGGCCTCACACTTGGTGGACCGCTGCTTTCAAGTCCCTCGATGCTCGGACTCGCAGTTTGTGTCGAAAACCATAGCAATCTGTAGAAACCAAAACGTGAATCTCATTGTTCCAACGATTGATCATGAACTGCCGATCTATGCGACAAACGTTAAGGATTTTGAGATCGCCGGGGCCAAAGTGTTGATTTCGAGTCCGAGCACCATTGACATCGCTATCGACAAATGCCTGACAAACGAGTGGTTTGTGACTCGCGGATTCCCGACAGTCACACAACAATCCGTCGACCAAGTACTTAGTAACCTGAGCCAGTGGACATTCCCGGTTATTGTGAAGCCGAGACGTGGAAGCGCGTCAATTGGCGTAAGAATCGTAAACGATGCAGAAACGCTCCATTCATTAAAAAGTCAGGACGGGTTGGTTGTTGAGTCGATTGCTCAAGGTGCTGAACACACAACGAATTTATTTGTGGATCGCTCGGGGCGATGCGTCTGTGCCGTTCCCCATCAGCGCCTAGAGACCCGAGGTGGCGAAGTTAGCAAAGGAATCACAGTCAAGAATCACAAGTTGATGGAGTTGGCGAGGAGCGTAGCGGAGGCGTTACCTGGAGCCCGTGGTCCACTGAACTTACAAGGCTTCGTCGATAAGAACAACGAGGTGCAACTCACCGAGATTAATGCCCGGTTCGGAGGCGGCTTCCCCTTGGCAGCCGAAGCTGGAGCAAACTTCTGCCGCTGGATTTTAGAGGACATGTTCGACCTCCCATCAAGTGCGAGTTTCTCCAACTGGCGCGATCGTTTCTTGATGTTGCGATTCGACAGCGCTGTCTTCATTCAGGAACCAAGTCAGTTCGCCTGACAGGCACCATGAACAGCCAACTGCGGTGCATCGTTTTCGATATGGATGACACGCTCTATCTAGAGAGGGATTACGTCCGTAGTGGCTTCTTGCATGTCGGGGCGTTGGTGGAGAAGAAATTTGCCGTTAGGGGATTCTACGACGCGGCGTGGGAACTGTTTTTGGAAGGTCAGCGCGGGGATATCTTCAATCGTGCGCTCAAGCGTATCGGTCTGCCCGCACCGGCCTCCGTAATTCAAGAACTCATCGATGCTTATCGAAATCACACTCCTGCGATCTCGCTGGCCGAAGACGCCGTGCAGTGCATGGATGGTCTTCATTCGAAATGGCACCTCGTCCTTATCACCGACGGTCCGGTTGTAAGTCAGGAGAACAAGGCACGTGCCCTACAACTTGACCGATGGATCGACCTTAAGATTTTCACTGGCAGGTGGGGAGCCAGCTACTACAAACCCCATCCGCGAGCCTTTCTGACAGTGCAAGAACGCACCGGTGCTAGCCCGAATGAATGTATGTACGTAGCAGACAATCCAAAGAAAGACTTTACAGCCCCGACACAGCTAGGGTGGGTGACCGTACGCATCCGGCGAGACGGAGGGCTACACTCACACACAATATCGCATGAGTATGAACCAAATCACGAACTGAAGGACCTCAGTGGCCTCATGCAGGTCGTCAATGGCATTCGAGTTTCTGTGGCAACTCTTTAGTTCTAGGAGACTCGTTCACGGATCATTTCTTATGATGACAACAGCAGTACAGCAAGCATTTCAATTCGCAACAAACAAGAAGTTGACGTTTCCTTCCTGGCCCCATTTTGAACCCGACGAGGTCGAAGCTTCGGCAGCCGTTCTTCGCTCCGGAAAGGTCAATTACTGGACGGGGCACGAGGGTCGGCTATTTGAGGCGGAATTCGCCCAGGTCACGGGTACGAAGCATGCCGTCTGCATAGCTAACGGAACCCTTGCTCTCGAACTCGCCCTGCATGCATTAGGAATTGGCCGTGGTGATGAAGTTATCACGACGTCTAGAACTTTCATCGCTTCGGCGAGTTGCATCGTGATGCGTGGCGCCCGGCCGGTTTGTGTGGACGTCGATCCTGACAGTCAAAACATTACGGCGGAAACCATCGAGCGTGCCATTACGCCGCGGACGCGGGGAATCATTGCCGTGCACCTGGCGGGTTGGCCGTGCGATATGGATCCCATCTTGAAGTTGGCGGCTGACTATGATTTGAAAGTGATTGAGGATTGCGCACAGGCCCAGGGCGCGATGTACAAGGGGCGTGCCGTAGGCTCGATGGGAGATGCGGCGGCTTTCTCCTTCTGTCAGGACAAGATCATGACGACAGGCGGCGAGGGAGGCATGCTTACGACCAATGATGCCAGCGTGTGGGAGCGCGCCTGGAGCTACAAGGATCACGGCAAGAATTACAACTCTGTCTATAACCGAGAACACGGAGCCGGCTTCCGCTGGTTACATGATTCCTTCGGAACCAACTGGCGGATGACGGAGATGCAATCTGCTATGGGGCGTGTCTTGTTGAAGAAGGTGCCACGGTGGGTTGAAACTCGGCGGCGAAACGCGGATTTGCTCACATCACACCTTTCCAAAGTGTCTGGAGTGCGAGTACCCACGCCACCGCAGAGCTGTGACCATGCATATTACAAGTACTACGCCTTCGTGCGCCCCGAAATGCTGCAACCAGGGTGGGATCGCGACAGGATCATGCAAGCCATCGCCGGGGAAGGTGTGCCATGTTTCGCCGGCAGCTGCAGCGAGATCTACCTGGAAAAGGCCTTTGTAGGAAGACGCAAGCATGAGCGCTTGCCCATAGCTAAACAGTTGGGAGAAACGAGCTTGATGCTTCTGGTTCATCCGACTCTCTCCGACCAACATCTCGCACTCAGCGTTCAGGCAGTCGAGAAGGTAATGTCGCAGGCCACTAAGCGTGAATTCGCGGGCGTCGAGGCAACGTTAGGGTCTGAAGCCGCATTGGCCCGGACGCATAGTCACTCTTCAGTCTAGTCACCAGATTTCTCACCACGTAGGAGTTAGCGTCTATGTTGCTTAGGCAACGGTCCTGGATCATCGCGCTGTTTCACGTCGTGTTAGTGGCGACGTCATTTCTGTTCGCATGGCTGCTCCGGTTCGATTTCAGGCTCAGTTTTCCCCGGCTCATGCTTGTCTGCTTGCCTTTGTTGGTGCTATCCCGGCTTGGGGCGCTCATCACTTTCAAGCTGGTACATGGATATTGGAACCATAGCGGCTTCACGGACGTTGTCGACGTCGTCAAAGCTGTCGGTTTGGGAACTCTCGCATTTGTCGTCTCCGTCCGTGTCGTTATCGGAGCGCATACCTTTCCGTTTTCCATCTATCTAATTGAGGCGATGACAACAGCAGCAGCACTAGCCGGAGTACGCCTGTCTGCACTGGCATTCAGGAACAGAAAGTCAATCCGGCAACGGCAGGACAGAAACTACCGCGTAATTGTGGTGGGAGCCGGGGATGCGGCTGGATCACTAATCAGGCAGATACGACACTCCGAATTCGTTCCTGTCGCCTGCGTGGACGATGATGTTTTCAAACATGGGGCGAAGGTTCACGGCGTGCCCGTTGTGAACACCATCGATCGGCTCTCGGTTGTGGTATCGGCCTACGACGCAGAGGAAATATTCATCGCAATTCCATCCGCGACCGGCCCCCAAATGCAGCGCATCAGCAAGCTGTGCGAGCAAACGGGTTTACGTTATCGAACTGTGCCCAAACTTGAAGACTTGCTGCTCGGCCGAGTCTCGGTATCCCAGCTACGGGAAGTGAACATAGAAGATCTGTTAGGCCGCGATTCCGTGCGGCTCGACAACGAAGTGGTTCGTGAGCAAATCGCCGGAAAAGTAATACTGGTGACCGGAGCGGCGGGGTCGATTGGTTCCGAATTGTGCCGCCAGATTCTTCGTCATTCCCCCGCCAAGATGATTGCGCTGGACCAGTCCGAAACGCCAATGTTCTATTTGCAGCTGCAACTGACGAAAGAGTCAGCCGGCGATCGCGTAGTATATGCGGTTGCCGATGTTGCTAACACTTCCCGCATGCGTCGGATCTTGGCGGAAGGAGCAGTGGACACTATCTTTCACGCCGCAGCCTACAAGCACGTTCCACTCGTCGAACTCAACATTCGCGGCGCAGTGAATAACAATGTCTTCGCATTGCCTCCTCTGCTTGACGTCGCCGAGGAGTGTGGCTGCGAAGCGTTTGTCTTGATTTCGTCTGACAAGGCTGTGCAACCGACCAGCTTCATGGGCGCCACCAAGAGACTGGGGGAACTCATCCTTGCGGCCAGACCAAAAAAACACATGCGCTGCGTCTCAGTGCGGTTTGGGAACGTCCTAGGTTCTCAGGGCAGCGTGATTCCGGTATTCAAAGAACAGATCGAAAAAGAGGGGCGCATCACCATCACACATCCGGAAATCACCAGGTACTTCATGACGATTCCGGAGGCTGTGTCACTCGTTTTGCAAGCCTTCACTCTCGGTGAACACGGAGACATTCTGGTGCTGGACATGGGCAATCCGGTCCGCATCCTCGATCTCGCGCATTCATTGATTCGCCAGTGTGGGAAGTCTCCAAGCGAGATAAAGATCGAATTCATTGGCCTGCGTCCAGGGGAAAAGATGTACGAGGATCTTTTCTATCCGGGGGAGAGAAAATTCGGAACCGGTAACCGCAAAGTGAAGCGAACCAAGTCTGAAATCATTGCGTGGCCAGCACTGTGCGCCCATTTAGAAGATCTGATCTCATTGGCGAGTTCTGGAACTGAAATATCGATCCGCGCGAAGATGAAAGAAATCATCCCCGAGTATTCATACGAAACGGAGCCTGTACACGTGGCGCACGGTTTGGCCGAGGATGGCTCCTCTTCAATAATGGGAATTTCAAGAGCATTCGCCACCGACGCGGGCCAGGACTAGCGTTTGAACTCACACTCAGGCTTTCCCGCTCCAGCATCTCTTTAGGTCAGTAGGTCAGTCTTGAACTGATCATTTAGTAGATCACCCCCGATTCATCTCCACAATCACAGCTCTGCCTTCCGTTCCTGCCCGTTTCGTCACTCCAGCTTTCCCAACCCCAAAATATTTCGGCGCTTCCATCTCTAACGTAAGTGCGCGTGTATGAACCTCGGCCATTCGTTTTCCTCTTTGTGGTCGAAGTCATTCCGGCCCGGAAACACGGCAGCTCCGCCTTGAATGTTAAAGAACACTGCTTCCCAGCCGCGATCCCCTGCGCGGACCGGCTCCCCTAACGACAAAAGCGTGTGGCTCGCCTGTCAAGATGTCAAGAAAGCTTCACCAGACCGGGCTGAAACCCACGCCCGTCTGAGACACTTTCACCGACCGGTGTCGTTCACGTGAGTTCATGCCGCACTCTTCTGCGCGGCGTCACCCCGCTGGACGTGCTCTTCATCGACGGTGACCACGCCCATGAAGGAGTGAAGACCGATTTCCAATGCGGGATTTCATCAGGCCACCGAATTTCGCCCCTTCAGTGAACGGTAAATCCCCCCGAAGCATCTAAAGTGGGAGTCTGCGCCGCCCCTTCGATAAAGATCCATCGGCACCGAAAGTTTTGTCGACGCACCCGGTTTTACCGCTGAAACAAAAGGACTTCTCGGGTTTGTTTTGCAGTTTTCTACTTTGCCGACTTTATGCCAACATTTTTGGCACAGCGGATTCCGACCTCAGGGCAAGAAGCATTACGAGAGCACGGTACATCCGGCGCTCGATTGTTGTCTCCGCTCTTAAGAAACGATCGGAAGCTTCTGCAGGGAAGATGGACGCGGCCGAGCGTGTTTTTGCTTCCCGCATTTCCGCGTACTCCAAAGATTGTTTTCTAAATTTTAGCTGGGACACGGCCTCTTTGATCGCTCCTGAGAGCCCTTGTATGGCCATACTCCTATCGAGCTTAGGCCCCTCTTCCTCTTCGCTCCTCTCCCTCCCGGTTTTCTTTGCCTGCGGACGCTCTTGTTCGGCCCTTGAATCCTCATCGGATTGTGATTTCTGGGTCTCGGTGGTTGCTTTTCTTCTATTCTGCTCTACGATCGCTTTCAACCGTAGCGCAATTCGGATGACTTCATCCTGACTTTCCGAGGCACTGTTGTCCGAGGGTGATCCAGAGGTATTTCTCAATTTCCTGATATTTATTGAATTGATCTGGAGACATATCCGCCCGATTTCATCCCCAAATCCGCAGCAAGCTGATATCATGGCCTCGCTCTCTGGTGAAACTTGGCCTTTCGCTTGCGCCTCGGAGTCCACACCTTTCATCAACCCAATTAAGAACTCGACGCCTAGAGATGTCTCAGCCAGTTGCTGCCGAACATCTTCCAGCTTCGCCATGATCGCGCTTGGGTACTCAGACGGTGTTGACCTTAACGCCATTATGTAACTGCGCAAAAGATCGAAAAATGGAGCTTTGAGCGATTCGATCTCATGGGAGCGCCGAAGCACATCGCGTATCCGTAATGTGTCGACGCGATTCTTTAGCTCTGCAGATTCCGCGCGACGGACTCTTTGCCGGCGCCACCAGTTCTCGACAATATCGGCCACGAGCATTTCTTCGAGCGTGCTTTTTGGTTGAAAGAGGTCCCACATCTCCTTCTTGAGTCGCTCGAAGTCCTCTTTCCGCTCTCCCACAGTTTCGATCACGATGTCTTTCGAAAATAACCCGTCTTTTAGCGCATTGAGCCGAACCCGATTCCTGCTCCAGGGATACTTCGCGCCTTTAGACTTAGCGCCGTTTTGGCGGCTTGCTTGAGTCTGCTTTGGTGAGTTGATACGCATGGATATGCTCCGCCCAACGGGGGATCGATCATTTATCAGAGTTTCGAAGCGCTCGCCGGCCGCGCGAGATAAATCTTTGCAAGTAGGGCGAGCCTTCCTTCTTGTAGGACTCGAGGCCGCCATTCAAGAGTGCGTCACAAATCTGAGAAATACTGCGGCCTTCGTTCAGCGAAACTTTCTCCAGTTCGACCTTGAGCGCTTTAGTGATCCTGAACGATAGGGCTGTGTCCTTGGCCATGCGTTCATTGTATTTAGAGTAAAGTAGTTTCCCAAATATGTGTTAATATGTGTGTGTCTGTGTTAACATGTAGATACCCATTAAACGGAGGAGGGACACGTGAACAACTCATTTATTCTCAAACAAAACAGGCGGAATGCGCGTCGGCTATGGGGCAGCATTTCACCCACAGCAATTCAAGCGCTTACGCAGCTGACGGAGAAGTACAGCTTATCCGTCTGTGCAGGGGACCTCTTGCTTCTGGAAGGATGGTGGTACGTCACCCATTCGGGATTGCTAGCCCTAGCTCGCCGAAACCGTTGCGCTGGCATCCACGTTCAACCGGTTCGAACGTTCTGTAACCCGGCTACACAACATTGGGCTTTTCGGGCCACCGTCTACACATCCCGAACCTGCCGAGGTTTTGTTGGATACGGCGATGCCGATGCGTCCAATGTTTCTCCGCTGGTTCACGGCGCTGAAATGCGGGTTGCTGAAACCCGCGCGGTGTGCCGCGCCTTACGCAAGGCCTACGGTATCGGCATCTGCTCGGTTGAGGAACTCGGATCAGTTGCCGAGCCGCACTACCCGTATCGAAAAGCGCAGAAGGTCTCTCCTCAGCCTGTGAACGGAAACTACGGAGGTCCGAAAGTGCGCGATCGCCTTTGCGGACTGATTCGCAGATATCAACTCGATGCCAGCTTGGTCAAAGCGTACGCAACGGATTTCTGCGGCAGCAAAGTCTTGCGCGATGCCACCCGCGAACAGGTTGAGAATTTCGTCGCTCACCTGGCCGACTGGGCCGAGAAAGACCGGAATGCCCTGCTTTGCCAGCTCAACAGCTATCTCGGCGCAAAAGAAGGCGCCGCATGAGGCGCCGCTTCGCAGGTTTGCACGAGGCTGATCGGTCGGCTGCGCACGAACTCCCCGATGGACTGTACCTGGTTCGGGTGACCAAAGCCCAGTATCGCTGGCACGCGCAGAAACCGTTCTACATGCTGCGCTTCATCGTCATTGAGCCACAAGAAAGCGCCGGACGATCCGTTTCGGGCCGTCTCTACTGCACGCCAAAAGCGCTGTGGAAACTCAACTGGTTCCTGCGCGACTTTAGTTTCGACACCGAATCATTGGGGCATGATGAGATCGACGAGAAGAACCTGATAGGGCTTCGAGGCGTTGTTAAGATCAGCCACGCGGTTGTAAACGGCACTTCCCTGCTCAACCTTGATGCCTTCGCGCCCGTGGGCCAATGGGAAGAAGCGTCGATCCCTCCACCAGCCAAGGCCAGCTCGGAGGTGGCGCGATGACTTACAGCTACAGTCAGGTCAGCCAGTACCTCACCTGTCCTCGCCGCTATCGCCACCGGTATCTCGATGGTTGGCAGGAGAAAGATACCCGGGCCGCCATGCTGTTCGGGCGAGCTTTTGAACGGGCTCTGGCCGCCTACTTCGAACGCGAAGACGCCGCGGCGGTACTGTTCCGCGAGTGGTCCGCGTGCCGGAACCAGGGCTTGCAGTACTCACATGGCGACACCTGGGACCGCATGTTGCAGCAAGGAATTCAGCTTTTGGATCGCTTCTGCCAGGACGACCGCATCCACGTTCGTCAGCCACGACGAAATCTGCAGATTAAATTCACCCGGCCAGCTTCCGACAAGAGTGACTTCGTGGCCTATGTCGATGCAATCGGTGAATTGGATGGCACCCGCTGCTTGCTGGAGTGGAAGACGACCTCAGCCCGTTATGCGGAGGAACCCGCCGGACTGCTGGTTCTAGATCCGCAACTGGTTTGTTATTCCTGGATGACGGGCATCTCCGACGTCGCCCAGGTCGTGTTTGTCCGCAAGCGACTGATCGAAATTCAATATTTTCAGACCGCCATCACCGACCAGCAGCGGCAGGAATTCGGCCAGTTGGTGGAAGACACCGTCCAAAGAATCGAGTCGGCCCAGTTCCTGCCCCACAGCGGCATTCGCTTCCCCCAGAACCCCTGCAGCAGCTGCCCGTATGTCGGGCTTTGCCTGGGGCAGCAAGAATTGGTCGACGCCGCGCTCACCCGCCGGCCTGGAGCCGAGAACCTTGGTTGGCTTGACGAACTTACTTACTAGGAATCCGCCCATGCTGCCTAAGCTCAATCGTCCGCGGGCCCAGTTTGTGCTCGGAAAGATTGACGAAATTCTCGCGTGGGAGCGGCGAAAGGAAGCGGAGCGGGATACCCAGTTCGTGGAACTAGGACGGTACCTGTGCGAGGTACGGACGGGACAGTATTGGCGGCTGGAGAACCTAAAGTCTTTCGATGAGTTTCTGGAAAAACGGTTTCCGGAATCAAGAAGAAAAGCGTATTACCTGATGTCGATCCACGAGCACCTGCCCCCACAAGTGCGAAAAGAGTGTTCCGTCTCATGACATCCTTTACAAAACGTCTCGGGACATCCTTTACACTTCCGCGCGAGCGTAGCGAGCGCGGGAGTGTAAAGGATGCCGTGGCAGACCATGGATGTCGAAGAACAGAAAGTCCGGTTCGTAGTGGCGGCGACGCGACAGGAGAAGTCGTTTACCGCCTTGTGCCAGGAGTTCGGCATCTCTCGTCCCACGGGATGTCTCTGGCGGAAGCGTTATCAAGAAGCGGGTTTGGCTGGGATCGCAGAGCGCAGCCGTCGTCCGCGGCAGAGTCCCACGCGAACCACGGCGGAGTTGGAGCAGTGCGTGGTCCAGATGCGCCAGCGCTATCCCGACTGGGGCGCCCGCAAGCTGCAAGTCCTGCTGGCGAGGGAGAAGGTGGAGTTAACTCGCAGCACCATCCACCGCGTTCTGTTGCGTCACGATCTGGTGCGGGATCAGGACCGGCATTCCCAGGCTACCAGCCGGTTTGAACGGAGCGCTCCCAACGAGTTATGGCAGATGGATTTCAAAAGTCCGAAAGGCTGGAACGCGGCCGTCGGTCCCTTGTCGGTGCTGGACGATCACAGCCGCTACCTGCTGGTGTTGCAAGCGGTGTGGAGTGCGCACGGCGAGTTGGTGCGCGAGCAACTGGAGTCCGCGTTTGCCACGAGCGGGGTGCCGGAAGCCATGCTGATGGATCACGGCATCCCGTGGTGGAGTGCGCGGGCGCCCACGGGCGCGACGCGATTGACGGTATGGCTGATGAAGCAGGGCATCCAGTTGCACTGGAGCGGGTTTCGCCATCCCCAGACGCAGGGCAAAGTCGAACGTTTTCACGGCGCTCTGGAACGGGCGCTGCAGGCCCGCGGCGCGCCGCGAAAAGAGCCGCAGCCCTGGCTCGACGCTTATCGCTGGGAGCACAATCATGTGCGTCCCCACGAAGCGCTGGGCATGCAAACTCCGGCCAGCGTGTGGCATAAGAGTGGACGCAGTTACGATTCCCATCCTCCGCGCTGGGAGTATCCCACGGGAGCCCACGTGTTGAAAGTGGGGAGTCATGGAAACCTCGACGCGTATGGCGCGCGCTGGAAAATCGCCAAGGCGCTACGCGGAGAGTGGGTGCAACTGGAGCAGGTCGAGCAACGAGTCTTGGTGTACTACTGTCGCACCCTGGTCCGGGAACTGGATCTAAAAACTCGCTACTCGACAGCAGTCGAACGCTGGCTTCCGAACACCGAAGCTGAGGAAAAACTGTAAAGGATGTCCCGGGACAAACTGTAAAGGATGTGTTGGGACTGGACACGAAAAGAGCTGAAGGAGGTGGGGTGGACGAAAGGGAGGGAATTGGCGAAGTTAGCGCGAGCGGAGGGTCAGCGATTCGACTGTGCACCCTGGGTGCACAAGGCTCGCACAATGCCGAGGGAGCAGTTCCGAAGGGAAGTCGAGAAGGAACTGACCGGCCGGGAGGTTGAACCACACGAGATCATTTACTTTAAATTGTACAAGAGTCAGTCGCCGATCGTTGAGCAGGCAATCGAAACCGCGGCTCTGATGCTGGGCAGCGATAAATCCCGAGGCTATTGCCTGGAGATGATCTGCGCGGATTTTCTGGCAGGAGCTAACCTCGACAATGGCAATCCTGAGATCCTTTTGCAATCCGCCCTGCGGTTCTTCAAGTTCCTCCCCGGAGAAGAACGGCAGACGTTTCTGCACCACGTGACCGAGAAGGCGTCATGAGTTGCGTCCGCCCAAAACTTCCCCGTCTGCGGCTGGATCCGGAGTTGTACGAACAGCTCCGCAACCAGGTGCTACAGCGAGATGGCTGGAGATGCCAAGCCTGCGGCACAATGTCAAATCTCGAGATCCACCACCAAGAATTCCGCAGCCAATCCGGCCACGATTCGGAAGAAAACCTGATCACGCTTTGCGTTACATGCCACGCCGGCGTGCATCGTAGCTAAGTTCCACGGAGTCACGCACGGTGCCAGCTGCCTATAATCCCTCGCCCGCCTATTCTCGCAGCTCACCTCGCCGACGCTGAGCTCGGCGTGTAGCTGTCTTCAACCACAATCTTGGCACGAACGGGTTTGCCATTGGAATCGACGATTTGTAGTGGTCCCCCGGTTTTTGGGTCGACGAGTTCGACGGGCACGGTGAAAGGAGAGTTCGGATCATTTTCCGGAATGTAAGCGTGACCTCCGGATACCTGGCGAGTTCTTCGAGTGTTTTTTCCATCGGAGTCTTACAGCAGTATTGCCCTCCAATCGGCCACAATGACGACAGGTGATTCGTCACATTCCTAAAGCACCCAAAGGCGGCGGATCGCTCAGAGTAGCCTTCGTCGTTCTCATCCTGATCATCATCATTATTGGCTTTGCCGTTGTCGTCATTCTCATCCTCTTCTTCCTCTTCGTCCGGTTCTTGTCGCAGGAGGACGTCCGCAACTACGACCGGACTACAGCGATCTGAGTCGCGGCCTCCCAGGGCTTGGGTTTCGCCGCTCGCTTTAGGCATCTGGGGTTTCACGTTTTTCATGCGGGAAGAAGGACTGCTCCCTTTCGACCTGCTTGGCGGCCAAAAGTCGGGTAATTTCTGTAATCAGTGCCCTCAGTTTGCGAGGATCGTGTTCCTCGGCGACCAGCCTGCACAGTTCCAGCCACGGTTCGTTGTTGTTATCGTAAACCATTTCCAATCTCACCTGTCGAATCGATTCTTAGGATGCCTTGCAAAAGGGGGTGAGCCATACAGCGCGTCATGTACAGATCAACGTTTCCGCGTTGAAGACGTAAGGTCAATAGGGTATTGGAGAATTCCCGTCCGAATGTCATGATTGATGACATGGGGCGTGACGTTACCTTGGAAAGGCGCATTCAAGAGCTATGCACCGAGGCTGTGGCAGCTGAGGACGCAGAGGCTTTACGTCCCACGATGGACGAACTCAGGAACCTGCTCCAGAAGCACAACGAGGATCTCAAGCTTATGGTCGCCGACTATACCTTCTTACTTGACGATCTAGGCAAACCCGCGGCTAACCTTCCTTCTCATAGGAAAGTCTAAACTGCGTTCCCAAGGGGGCTCTTCCGAACGTGCCGAACCAAGTCCCGCCGGCCCTGTTCATTTACGGGTGTCTGCCGCTATGCCCCTGGAACCTCCAATCGAGACTCGCGAACAGATTTCGCCTTATTGGCGGACAGCTTCGGACCGGCCCACACAGCGATCCGGTAGCCCAGCAGCACCGTTAGAATAGCGCCGTACTTTAGTGGGTTGCGAATGTCGGCCTTTACCAACCACCAATAGTGAATCACGCCCGCGATCGCGCTGAAATAGATCAAACGATGAAGGGCTTGCCAGCGTTTCCCGCCGAGACGGCGAATCCATCCCTGGGTTGACGTCAGCGCAAGGGGGATCATCAGGACGAATCCAGTGAATCCCACGGTGATGAAGCGGCGTTTGGCTACGTCGTGCAGCATCTCATGCAGGTCGAAGAATTTGTCCAGCCAGATGTACGTGAGGAAGTGCAGCGTGGCGTAGAAGAAGGCGAAGAGTCCGAACATGCGGCGGTAGCGAATCAGCCAAAGTTGCCCGGTTAGTTTTCTGATGGGCGTGATGGCCAAGGTAATGAGCAGAAAGCGCAGAGTCCAGTCGCCGGTCGCGTGGGTGATTACTTCGATTGGATTGGCGCCTAGGCCGGAGGTATAGGCTTTCCATCCCAGCAGCGCCAAGGGGATTAGGCAGGCCAGAAATACGACGGGTTTGAACCAGCGAATCATGTAGTGATCAAACTCCGGCGTAGCCCTTGCAGAGCAGACGATTCGTATCAGGGTATGCCTTCATGCATACCGCCGACCGGGACAACGAATTCGGCTTCAGCCGCTGTCCTGAAATTCGATGCTCCACGCAGCGGCTGAAGCCGGTCTGCCTCGATCTCGATTACGATATGGCTGAAGCCATATCCTGATACGAACCGCGTCAGCCTGCGTCAAGTTCAAAACAACTCAAAAACTCTTTTTCAAATCCATGCCGCTGTACAGGCTTGCGACCTGATCGTAACCGTTGAACATGAGCGTGGGGCGCTTTAGAAATTCGCCGATGCGTCGTTCTTTGGCTTGGCTCCAACGCGGGTGATCTACGTGGGGATTCACGTTTGCGTAGAATCCGTACTCGTTCGGAGCCATCTCCGCCCATGTGGTCCGCGGCTGGCTGTCGGTAAAGCGAATCCGCACAATCGCCTTGCCGCTTTTGAAGCCGTACTTCCAGGGGATGACGATGCGCAGAGGGGCGCCGTCCTGGTTGGGTAGAGCCTCGCCATACATTCCGAAGCACAACAGAGCTAAGGGGTGCATAGCTTCATCCATGCGCAGGCCTTCTACATAAGGCCAGTCGAGCACGCGGCCCCGCTGGCCCGGCATTTGCTTGGGATCTTCGATAGTGGTGAACTCGACGAATTTCGCCTTGCTGGTCGGCTTGGCTCTGTTGATCAGTTCGCTGAGCGAGAAGCCTACCCACGGTACGACAATCGACCAGCCCTCTACACATCGATGGCGGTAAATCCGCTCCTCGGGGGTCGCCATTTTGATAACCGTGTCTACGTCCAGGGTTTGATTCTTTTCCACCGCTCCGTCGATCGTTACCGTCCAGGGCCGCGTTTTGAAGTCCTTGGCCAAGCCTGCAGGCTCATATTTGTCGGTCGAGAATTCGTAATAGTTATTGTAGTTGGTGACGTCCTTGTACGGGGTGACGGTTTCGTTCGTCGAGAAAGAGCTTTTCTTGATGCCGTCAATCTTGGCATTGGCGTGCGCCGTTACGGAAGGAGATGCATATTCCCGAAGCCCTACGCCTGCGGCCGCCGCAGCGCCGGCCAAAGCAGTGCCGGCTAGGAACTTCCGGCGGTTCAGGTACAGATTCTTCGGCGTGATCTCCGACGAAGGGATATCAGCCGAGTTCTTGATCAACATGAAAACGTCCTCTATTAAGTGTACGGGAACGGGTGTTAAGTGGATTGGCCGTTCGCTTCGCACTACTAAGATAGGACGCGTCAAAGCTCGAAAAGTTGCAACTGTCGCGAGGCCGAGCAAGTCAAAAACCGAGACGTTGCAAGCAACGCTTCCACTGTAGAAACGTAGCTTGCTGCGTCTCAGGGTGAACGATAAAGCTGATGCGACTCTAGCCGCGCTCGCCCAACACTTCCCGCACCTTGCGGGACAGCGTTTGCAGGGTGAATGGTTTCTGCAGGAAGGCGGTACCGGAATCGAGCACGCCTTCATGAGCGATGGCGTCTTCGGTATAGCCGGAAAGGTAGAGCACCTTGGTATGCGGATACGATGCGCAGAGCTGCGAGGATAGCTCGCGCCCGCTCATGCCCGGCATGACTACATCGGTGATCAGCATGTCGATTTTGCCCGGATGACCAGAAGCGATCTGGAGCGCCGCTTGTCCGTTATCAGCCTCGAGCACTTTGTATCCTTTCGCCTCCAGCGTCTCGCGGACCAACTGGCGCACCGATTCCTCGTCCTCCACCAGCAGCACGGTTTCCGAGCCGCCACTCTGCAATGACGAAGCGCCCGCCGCGCCCGCTGGTTCCAGGGCATCCTCGACCTGCGGCAGATAGATTCGGAAAGTAGTCCCTTGTTGCGGTTCGCTTTCGACCAGAACGTAGCCGCCGCTCTGTTTGATGATGCCGTACACCGTCGAGAGTCCTAAGCCGGTTCCCTTCCCCTTTTCCTTGGTGGTAAAAAAAGGCTCAAAGATACGCAACTGGGTCTCTTTATCCATTCCATGCCCGGTGTCGCTGACCGAAAGCACAACGTAAACGCCAGGCTGAATGTAGCTGTATTCCCGGCGAAGATCATCATGGCTCAAGCGGGCGTTCGCGCTCTGAATTGTAATTTTGCCGCCGTTGGGCATGGCGTCTTTGGAATTGACCACCAGATTCATGATGACCTGCTCGATCTGACCCGCATCGGCGCGCGTCCGGCCAAGATCGGACGCAAGTTGAGTGTGCAGTTCGATGTTTTCTCCAATTAACGGCCGAAGCAGGCGCTCTATGTCCTCAACGATCAGGTTCAGATCGACCACCTTCAACTCCAGCAGTTGCTTCCGGCTGAACGCGAGCAGTTGACGTGTCAGGGTCGTAGCTCGATTGGTCGCCTGGTGAATTGCCTCGATCTTGGGATACATCGCATTGCTCTTTCTCGTGTGCTCGAGCAAAACTTCCGTGTATCCGCTGATCACCATCAATAAATTGTTGAAGTCGTGCGCGACGCCCCCTGCCAGTCGCCCAACGGCCTCCATTTTTTGCGCCTGGCGGAACTGGTTCTCCAGCACCCGCCGTTCCGTAATGTCCTCCGCAATAACTTCGACAACCTCCGCGGGCTCCTCTGCGCTGTTGACTACACGTCCGCTCAAGCGAACCGTAATTGCGCTTCCATCCTTGCGTTTCCAGCGGACTTCGACGTGATCCAAACGCGATCCGAGCTGGAATTCTCCCATCACCCGGGCCTGCTCGCCCGGATCCACAAAGACATCCGCTTTCGGATCCAGCGCCAGCACCTGCTCCACCGAATCGTAACCGAGCATCGTGATCAAGGCAGGGTTCACGTCGAAGAATCTGCCCTCCAGACTCGACCGGTAAATGCCGTAAACCGCGCTCTGGACCAGAGAACGGTAGCGCGCTTCGGAACGGCGCAGGGCCTCCTCATTGCGCTTGTACTCGATCGCACTCGCCAGTTGCTGTGAGACGAACTGCAGAATCTCCTTTTCCTTATCACCGAAACGGACGTCGCCGTAACTCTGCACTACCAGCACGCCGAATGTATTGTTGCCGGCTTTCAAGGGGACGCCCAGCCAATCCATGGACGAGGCGCCAATCAGTTCAACTTCGCCTCGTTTTACTAAGTCATCAAAGACTTCAGGGCTGCACAACATCGGTTCGCCGGTTCGTAGCACGTACTCGGTCAGACCTTTGCCCAACTTCTTGGACGCGGGCCTGGAATCCTGTTCGTCTTCGAAATAGGGAAAGCTGAGTTGTTGGGTCAGCGGATCGTAAAGCGCAATGTAGAAATTGCGGGCGTACATGAGTTCGCCCACAGTGCCGTGAACCGCGGCATAGAACTCTTGCAGATCCTCCCCCGTGCCGCTTTTTTGGGTAAGGCGGAACAACGCCGAATGCAAGGCTTCGGCCCGCTTCCGTTCCGAGTTGTCGCGATACAGAACGCACATCGCGACTTGCTTTCCATCGATCACAATGGGAGCAGTCGAGATGAAAACATCCAACTGCATTCCGTCCTTGCGCTGACGCTTGGTTTCCAGGACGACCTTTTGCCCTTTCACCAATAACCCAGCAATCCAGCAGGTCTCCGCACTCCGATCCGGAGGAACGATCAACGAATCGATGCGTTGTCCTACCGCCTCCTCCCGACTGAAACCAAAGATGCGAGTGAACTCACCGTTGACGCGTGTAATCCGGTACTCCGGATCCAGAATCGTAATGGCTTCCGGCGTGCACTCCACCAGTTGCTCGAGGTATGCGTTTTGTAACTCAGGAGTGCTGGTGGAAACGCCAGGGATGTCGGCTTCAGGCTCCCCTGTGACATTCTCGGGGGGACTGGAAAGCACATGCGTGCGGCGCTGAAGCGCCTCTCGGAGAAACTTCGCGCGTGAAAGCTCAGCCGACGTCGCTGGCTGGGTGATGTGGTCACCCATTCGAATCCCCCTCGGTTGAAACCAGAGCCACTTCAGATGTTAGAGTGCCAGACAGTTACTCGAAAGTTACGGAGGTAATTTCAGGCAGGAATTGCATGTATTCCCTTATTTCATGCCGGTAGCGAGCATTTCACACACTCGCTGAAGCACATCGCGCTGTTGCTCGTTGATGGCGAGAAATTCAAAACCATGGCGCAACCCGATACGGTAACGCACCAGCGCGCGCAGCTTCAGAGGATAAGCAGCCAGAGGCAGGGAAAGTTCCATGGACACCACTTCGCCCGGTTCCAGCTCTCCCGTCATGGTGCCGCCCACACCATCCTCACCCAACTCGTTCGCACGTCCCCACAACGCAATGGTCTCCCCCGCCCGAAAGATCTGCACCGCGATGCGCATGTCGACCGGGTACCGCGGAAACCGCCGCGCGCTCTCAGGAGATTTCGAATTGGAGATAAGAGCCTCCGCTTGGTTCGCTCACGCGATCTTGCTGCGAGTCAGCGCTTCTGGAGCGCTTTCGGATACACCTAAAAACCATGGGTCATCCCGGAGCGAAGCGAGGCGTCTCGGTTCCTGCCGATCCAACGAAATACCCAGATCCCTCGCTCCGCTCGGGACGACAATCCACAACGAAAATACTCTAATTCCCGTGCAAAGGATATCCCGGCTCCAAAGGCAACTTCCCGCCGACCTTCACCACCGTCACTCCTCCTCTGATGGAATACACATCTACCAAACCAACTGCCCCGGGAAGTGACCCAACCCTCTTCACCACTTCCTCGTCGGACTCCACTATCACAACCGCCGGATGGCTGGTCCTGCCGTGATTGGCGCTCGCGATCGTCGCTTTCACTTCCTCCTTCGAGGTACCGTAGACCTTCTCCAGCAGCACCTTCATTTCAGGCACTGCCGGATCACGGATTATCAGGGTGACCTCCTTGTCATTGGGCCAGCGGCTTACCTGGCCCTTACAGATCTTTACCAACTCCGGGAAGGTGAGCTCAACCAGTTCATTCGATTTGTTGGAAATCAGCGCCAGATCCTTGGACTGTGCCAGCGCCGTCCAACTCAGCACAACCAGTGCGGTCGCAAGAACGCGTCGCCAGTGCACATCTCCTCCAATCCAGGATGTCTCCAATTGTCTTCGAAGTCCGCCAAGGGCTCAATGATAGAACGAAGGTGTACCACCGCAGGCAATAAACAGTCTGACGAATCTCGTCCCAGAGCCCCACCGTACAGCGATTCCTGTACGGCGCGCCTCATTTCGTATGAATCGTCCGTCTTTGCGTTATCATCTTTCTTACCAAGGAGGAATCAAATGGCACATGAGTTACCCGCTCTCCCCTATGACTATTCAGCCCTCGAGCCGACGATCGATGCTCAGACCATGAAACTGCACCACGACATGCATCACGGGGCCTATGTCAAAAATCTGAATGCTGCTCTGGAAAAATACCCGAACCTGCAATCGAAGAGCGCCGAAGAATTGATCCGCGACCTGAACGCCATCCCCGAGGACATCCGCGCCACTGTACGCAACAATGGCGGCGGGCATGTGAACCACTCGATGTACTGGAAGATCATGAAGCCCAAGGGTGGCGGAGATCCCAGCGGCGCAATCGCAGAGGTCATCAAGAAAACTTTCGGCAACTTCAAAGATTTCCAGACCAAGTTCAACGATGCCGGCGTCAAACAGTTTGGCAGCGGCTGGGTCTGGCTAGCCGGCAAGGCCAGCGGCGAAGTGCAGATCATCAGCACGCCCAACCAGGACAACCCAATTTCCCAAGGCCTGTTCCCCATCTTCGGCAACGACGTCTGGGAACACGCCTATTATTTGAAGTACAACAATCGCCGCCCCGAATACCTCGCGGCTTGGTGGAACGTAGTCAACTGGGAAGAAATCAACCAGCGCCTCAAAACCTTCCAGAGCCATCACGAGCCAGCATTAGCGGGACGATAAAACAGAACACCATCAGAACTTGTGTGGGCCGGGTCTCTGACCCGGCCACCCAAGCAAAACGGAAACAGACTTTGCCTGATCAGCAAAAATCGGTAAAGATCCGTCGCCGGTTTCTGCAATTCCTGTGCATCCTGTGTGGAAATTATCCTGATTGAATTCACCCGATTCTTCTCTGCATCCAAGCCTGCTCAGAAAAACCGCGCATAACATGACGAATCAATCGCCTCCGTAAATTCTCTTGATCGCCATCCATTTCAAGAAAACCATATCCAATTTTTCCTCTACTGCACCATACTTCGGTAATTGACCTCCTCCCCTCGGGCGGGTAAATTCGTCCACGTCCTCAACGAAATCTAAGTTAAGAAAAATTACGTCTCCGGCGATGAGGCCGAGCTGGAGCTGGCAGGAATCGAAAGCCGGCAGTCGCACAGCGAAAATGTGACTTTTCATTCCCTCCCCCCGAAGGGTAAATGAACTTGAGAAAAACCAGTGCTGCATGGAAAATCTATCGCACCCGCTTTTTGATCAAAGCCCGGCAACTCACTCAACCTCTCCTCTTCGTCGACGCGCTCGGCCGGGAACATCACGGCCTGCCCGGCGACTATCTGGTGGAATCCTCCGACGGCGCTCGCCGCATCGCGCCCCGGTTGATTTTTGAAGATGTTTACGTGGCCATGGGTCTCGCGGATGAAAGCTGGCCTTCGCCGCGACAACCTGCTGTCGCGATTCCAGCTCCCAAACGTCGCATGTCCCCGTCTTCCGTGGCCTCGGCCTGATTTCCCAGCAGCTCATGGCAAAGCTCACGTAGCCCCGGACGCTTCGTCTGGGGCAGCGGGGAAAGCTTCGTAGGATTAGCGAAAGAACGGGGGAAATCATCAACATGCACCAACCTGTAAGGCCGCTGTGGAAAACGGGGTCCGACCAATGCATCTGCTCAGTCATTGCTTTGAGATACAATATGTAGTGTTACCTCTTGACAGCCACAAGGGGCGGGAGTACTGTAACCATCCCATAGGGCTGTAAACGTCGCCGGAAACGACGACGGAACGATGCAAGGGTAAAAGCAAGTAAATAGGGGCGGACGCCGTGGCCGAGGTGACCCCGCGCCGCCCCGCCAACTTAACCAGGTGTCAAAGCTTCATGGTTCCTGAAGCCTGACGCCTGAAGCCGGAAAAATGCGGTGGCCGTTTCCCGGTTCGGTCTTCCGGACATCCCCACGGGGAGCGACAACAGTTTGACAACTAGGTTGTGGAAAACGCCTCGTCGAGAGGGCTCGCAGCCCTCTTCTCTCGAGGTGATTTGCGAAGGAGCTCTCATGGAAGGTCTGGCCCATCTGGTCGCGGAATCCCTGGTTCGCCACGGCTTCGAACCCAGCTTCGATCATCGCCGCCTGCAATGGTCGAAGTGGTTCCACTGCCAGGACAGTTTCAGCTTGGTGCTGGCTCCCTGCAAGCCCGGTCTTTTCGCCTTGGGCGAAGAGTTGATTGCGCCAGGTGAGCTGGCCGTCGGCGAGGGAAAGCGAATGCTGGCCCTGTTCCAGATCTCTGAAGCGGACGACCTTGGTATGGCGCTCGGCCGCCTGTTCTTGTCCGGCAACCCCGCGCGCAAGCGCTTTGCCAGTGGATGCTGCTTCGCCCGCTACGTGGTAATAGAAGACGCCGTTCAGCGCAGGACCGCATTAACCGCTTTACAAAGATGGATGGTGTCCTCCGCGGAGGCCGTATCCGGAGTTCAGCAAGCAATCTCAGACGAAAGCCAAGTAGCCCCGGACGCCCTCGTCCGGGGAGCCGAGCGAAGCTCGGCCGGCTTCACGTCAGAGCCGGACTTCGGGAATGCTGGTCTCATTTCAAGGACGGACGCGCCAAAATCAAGGAGCGATGCGTCCAACCCCAGCTTCGTATCAGGGCACGACTTCAGCCGTGCCGCAAACACAGCAATATCAGCCCCGGCTTTAGCCGCTGCTTCTGCCAACCCGGCAGATGCCTCGGCACACCCCGAATCATCAAATAAACAGCCCCAGATTGGGCCACCATTGCCGCTTCCATCCGGTTTTTAAGCGCCGCGAGGCCGGGACTGGAGTAGAAGTAGTTTGATGACAACGTACTTCGATGTAGGACTGGGCACCCATCAAGCCGCGTAGCGGCGTAAGAGTGAACCCGACGGCGCAAGCCGTGGGGAAGATAAAAAAGGACAAAGCCCCATCGGGCGAAAAACGGTTTCACAGCGGAGCAAAGACTCCGCAGGAGAAAAAGAAATGTCGGAAGTCACTGCAAAAGGAGCCCACACTAGTACCGAGAGCGTCTCCACCGTCGCCACCAAGAAAGCCACGGGCTTGGCCTTCCGCCGCTTTTTCACCAAGCCCGGTGTCTCTCCTTACGACGAAGTCGAATGGGAGCGCCGCATCGCGCAGATCACCGACGCCCAAGGCAACGTGATCTTCGAGCAAAAAGATGTCGAAGTTCCCAAAGACTGGTCGATGACCGCGACCAACATCGTCGCCAGCAAATATCTCCATGGCACGATAGGCACACCTGAGCGCGAGTCCGGAGTCCGCGCTCTGGTAACTCGCGTAGCCGAAACCATCCGCGGCTGGGGCCTGGCGCAGGGCTATTTCAAAACGCCCGAAGATGGCGCCACCTTCCACGATGAGCTCAGCCACATCCTCATCCGTCAATACGCTGCCTTCAATTCACCGGTCTGGTTCAACGTAGGCTGCGACCGCATCGAGCCCGACTCCGATGCCCGCAACTGGCACTGGAATCCAGTGGCCGGCCGCGTAGAATTCGGAGTCACCGGCTACAGCACTCCGCAGTGCTCCGCCTGCTTCATCAACTCCGTGCAGGACTCGCTCGACTCCATCCTCACTCTCGCAAAAACCGAAGGCATGCTCTTCAAGTGGGGATCAGGCACAGGAACCAACCTCTCATCCCTGCGCTCCTCAACCGAAGGTCTAAGCGGAGGAGGCACAGCCAGCGGTCCGCTCAGCTTCATGAAAGGCTTCGACGCCTTCGCCGGCGTAATCAAGTCCGGAGGCAAAACCCGTCGCGCCGCCAAGATGGTCATCCTCAACATCGACCATCCCGACATCATCGACTTCATCGAGTGCAAATCCAAAGAAGAAGCCAAAGCCCACGCTCTGATCGCGTCCGGCTACGACGGCTCTTCACCTGACTCCGACGCCTATTCGTCGATCTTTTTCCAGAACGCCAACAATTCCGTCCGCGTCACTGATGACTTCATGTATGCCGTCCTCCGCGACACCGACTTCAGCACCAAAGCCGTACGCGACGGTCGTCCCATGCACACCTTCAAAGCTAAAGAATTGCTCTTCAAACTTTCAGACGCTACGTGGCGCTGCGGCGATCCCGGCATGCAATTCGACACCACAGTCAACCGCTGGCACACTTCGAAGAACACGAATCGGATTAACGCCAGCAACCCGTGCAGCGAGTACATGTTCTTGGACGATTCAGCCTGCAACCTGGCCAGCCTGAACCTGTTGAAGTTCGCGCCTAACGGCACCTTCGACGTAGAAGCCTATCGCCACGCGGTCGACGTGTTAATCACAGCCCAGGAAATTCTGGTAGACAATGCCGGCTACCCCACAGAAATGATCGGCAAGAATTCCCACGACTACCGCCCGCTAGGCCTGGGCTACGCAAATCTAGGCGCATTGCTAATGGCCGCCGGCCTACCCTACGACTCCGACGCCGGACGCGACTACGCCGCCTGCGTAACCGCAATCATGTGCGGCCAGGCCTACCTGCAATCCTCAAGAATTGCAGAACAGTGCCCGCCCTTAGTTCCCGCAACCGAACCCACAAAAAAAGGCCTGGCCGAAACCAACCTCGGCTCGAACGTAATGCCCGGAGGCGCCTGCCCCGGCTGGTACATCAACCGCGAACCATTCCTCGACGTAATCCGAATGCACCGCGCCTCGGTAAACAACATAAATAAAAACAATGTCCCCACCCCACTCTACGAAGCCAGCAAACAAGCCTGGGACGAAGCCCTGGCCCAAGGCGAAAAACACGGCTACAGAAACTCCCAGGTAACAGTATTAGCCCCCACAGGCACAATCGGCTTCATGATGGATTGCGACACAACAGGTGTAGAGCCTGATCTGGCGCTTGTTAAGTACAAAAAGCTCGTCGGTGGGGGGATGATTAAGATCGTGAACAACACTGTCCCCACCGCATTATTCAAGCTGGGCTATTCGCACGACGAAGCCGACAAAATCGTTAGCTACATCGATGCGACTGGAACGATCGAGGGCGCGCCTCACATTCAGGATGCGCATCTCGCGGTGTTTGATTGTTCGTTCAAGCCGGCTAAGGGGACTCGGTCGATTGCTTACATGGGGCACCTGCGGATGATGGCGGCTACGCAGCCGTTTATTTCCGGGGCGATTTCGAAGACTGTGAACTTGCCGGAGAATGCTTCTGTCGAAGACATCATGGAGGCTTATCTTCAGGCTTGGAAGCTGGGGCTCAAGGCTGTGGCGGTTTATCGCGATGGGTGCAAGAAGTCACAGCCGCTTAGTGCGGCGGGAACTTCTACGGCGCTTTCGAAGAAGGGCGATGCGGCTGCCGCGCCTACGCAACGTGAAGAAGAGAATCCGAACGGGCCTCCGCGGGCGGTGCGGCACAAGCTGCAGGCGGAGCGGCGATCGATTACTCACAAATTCAACGTGGGTGGACACGAGGGATACATCACCGTCGGACTTTATCCCGACGACAGCGTGGGCGAAATTTTCATCACCATGGCCAAAGAGGGATCGACGGTCAGCGGCCTCATGGACAGCTTCTCCTGCGCCGTCTCCATCGCGCTGCAACACGGCGTGCCGCTGAAACTGCTGTGCGAGAAGTTTGCCCACACCCGCTTCGAGCCCAGCGGCTGGAGCGGCAATCCCGACATCGGCTTCGCCAAGTCGATCATGGATTACATCTTCCGCTGGCTCGACCTGCGTTTCTCCACCGGCCAGCAGCAAATGTTATTCGAGAACCTGCGCCTGCGGCCAAATCCCGCCCCGACCGCAGAAGCGGTAGGGGACATAAACGGCTCGTCGGGATCGAGTTCAACGACGAACGACCAAAGACCAACGACCGGCAACATCCACGCCGCCGACGCCCTGTCGGGAATCGTCGATCTGGGGGACGCGCCCACGTGCAGCTTCTGCGGCTCAATCATGACGAGAAACGGAAGCTGCTACCGCTGCATGAGCTGCGGAAGCACGAGCGGATGCAGCTAATGACGAATGTAAGTATGAGATGACAACAACAACAACAAAACCAGCCAACACAGGAGCGCATTATGAGTGGAAAATTGTTCATTGAACGTCGACCGGAAGAAGGCGATTACGCAATTCGAAGGCCGGGCGCCGATAGAATTAGCGACCACGAGCCCACGCAAGCGGACGCAATCGACAGGGCCAAGGAGATTGATCCGAACGCAGCGATTCTGGTGGAAAGGGTTCGTAACACGGACAGAGGCCATCGGGATAAGTGGCGCAGACCGTAGGCACCGCCCAAGGTCATGCTGAAAATGGGAACCAACACTGACGAGTCGCCTGTTTAGTTCAGTAAGTCGTTTTGCTTTTGGACGTGAAGCTGTGAAGTGGGCACGGCGAGCGCCGTGCCCGATTCTTTTGGAGGTAAACGTGACAACTTCAGTTGAGCCTGCCGTACATATATACACCCTGAGCCACCTGGTAAATGCTCGAGTTGGCAGCTGGGAACGAAAGATAAAGGAGATTGAGGAGGGGCGACGCAGAGCCTATGGCTACTACCAGCCAATGCGGGAAGCAATTGTTGCGTACTGTGCTGCGAGTGGAAATCGACGAGAGCAAATTGTGTCCCGGATGCTTTCGGATGCGCGGCAGCGACCACATGGACGTGGGCAGGACCCCGAGAAGGACAACCTGGCAGCATTCGAGACATTTGAGACCGCCTGCTATCCAAAAATCGGTCAGTTCGTGAGGGGCCTGTTGCGGCGTCCGAATGGAACCGGGGCCCTCTTCGAGGGCATTCGCCTGAATGGAGGTCCCCACTTCCAAGCTAAGGATAGAAGCGGTGTGGACCGGTATATATTCTTGCATGCGTCAGTCTGGAGCGAAGAAGACCTGAAGGCGTACCTGGAACTTCTTAGCGTAGTCGTGGAAGAGGCGTTCGGCGAGGCGCCGGAAAGCGTTTGGCACATGGACCTAAGAGCGGGTCTGGTGGCTAAGCATCGCAGGAGCAAGAGGGTCCGAAGAAATTGCTCTGATGCCGCTCGACACTACGCCCGGGTTTTCACGCCCGAGCTCTAAATCTGAACGCGGAATCCGCGCATATTCTAGCCGGACCATTGCATGCGTCATGCTAGAATCTCGATCCGGTAAAGATTATGGCGGCTGGAAGTGGCCGATATCGCATAACTCTTATTGGCGTGCCTCTTGGATCTGGCGTCGGAGACAGTCAAGTGGTTTCGATACCGGGTGTTGCCAAAAAGAATTGCACAAAGGCACCGTATTGTGTCCCCAACGAAGTCGTGTGTGGCGAGATCGGACGCTACCTGGGGTTGCCGGTGCCCCCAGCAGGCGTTTCATATCCGCCGAAAGGTAACGATCTTTTTTATGCATCTCTGGATTTCAACCTAACAGGTAACACGCTTCCGCCGGTCAACGTCACAAAATGCGTCAACGCTCTTCCCGAGGAATCAACCGGTGTGTTGCTCTTCGATATTTTAATCGCGAATGCGGATCGTCATGGCCGCAATCTGTCGGTGGATTTTCTCCCGAAGCCTCCAAGAATGAACGTCTTTGATCATGGGCATGCGCTTTTTGGCAGCGTATCCGGACAGGGCGTGGCGAGGCTCGCGAAGCTCAGAGATCGTCTCGGAATATCGGCAGGTTCGCGCACGGCTGGCAACCGCCACTGCCTGCTAGATCAGGTCAGCACGGATGCTCATTTCGGCCATTGGATTGATCGTATTCGACAAATTCCCGATTACGCGATAGAAGATCTATGTGCTGAATTACCCGGGCTTGGATGTGCAGAGGCGGAGGCGTCTGCCGCTGTGGACTTCCTTAAGTATCGCCGTGTTAGGCTTTCGCAAATCATCGAAGACAACAAGCTGGAGTTTACTGGCATCCGCAGTTGGAGGTTGTTTCGATGAATGAGACGTGCAGGTATCTTGTCGCGAAATATATCTCGGACCTCCATCGCATGGAGCCGAGAAATGTCGGCGTGATCGTTTGGGCTGCGGGATGCGTTCATGCGCGTTTTCTTGGCGAGAAAGCTCCAGGCGAGGTGGACGGCAGAAGCATTCCTGCATTCGTTACCAACATGGGCGCTTACAAGCAGTGGATTGACTTTTGGAGACAACAGCTAAGCGGAAATCCATCGGCGTCGGGAAAGCGCCTCCAACGCTGTGTGGATGCCCTAAAAGAAAGTAGTCACGGCAACTTTTGTGTTGTCGATGGTGGCATGATTCTCGGGAAAGCAGAGGGATACGATCCCATCGAGTTGGCGGACAGTTTGTTTCAGAGAATTGTGGAGCCGCCATTGGCGGAGGACGCGAGCGATTCCGACTTAGATCAAGTCGCTGACGAAACCATTAGACAGCTTCGCCTGACGCAGAACGCCCACTTCCATAGCCGTTATCAAGTTGCTTGCGCAGTTGCCCCCAATGTCACGGAGAACTTCGAATTTAGTCACGCATATAAGAACGGCGTGCTCAAGAGGCTATACCAGCGTGTCCCGCTGGCCGGCAAAAGGACACCCCTGAGGCGAGTGGTCCATGATTCAGCATGGATGCTCGAGAAGGTCGTCCGGCAGGGCATTGTGGCACACGATCAGGCGATAGCGCTTGTTTATGCCAACGAACAACAACGACAAGACGCCGCCATTAGCTGGTCCTTCGGCGTCCTCAGTTCTGTTGCCCGCCTGGTTAATCTCGCACATCCTGAGGAATGCATTGCAGCTTTTGCCCTCGAGTAACCGGGCTTGTCCGATCTATCACTTCTGGGCCCCAGGAAAACAGCGCGATCCGGAGAGCATCTTCAAACCCTAAACTTGGCTGTAGTAGGTCGTCTCAGTGAGGGCGCCCGTTCGGAAGAATTGCACGAATGGATCGAGATGGCGAGAACGATACGGATGACGCCGGAACAGGGAATCCCACGTCTCGAACGGCGCGAGACGTGGGGCACCCGCAGTTTTGGCTGAGGTACCACGCAAGGTCCCTCGACTTCGCTCGGGATGACACGAGTGGGAGATGATTGACCGGGCGGCGGACCGTTTGGAGAAAGAGAAGTGAGTGGGCAGTGTTCTTCGCGAGTCCTCCCACCCGCACTGACAGCGCACGGAATCGACTAGTTTCAACTTTTTTAATAGCGTCTTACAGATAGCGCATGATCTCATCCACATAACTGCTCTCCCAGCGGCGGCTCTTCAACCAGACCGCCTTCAAGTCCTATGAAATGTTGGAGTAGCGCAAGTCGAGGTGAGATGCAGCCCGATTGTCTCGAAATTGTTAAATGATTGTTTTTCAGACACGCCGATCAATTGCTAAGCTGCCTTCGCGCCACCGTTGGAGCCCGGGTTGCTAACCAGGTCTTGTCGGAGCCGCTCCATTTGCGCTGATGCTTCTTGGATCTGCTCAGCATATTCGTGACCCTGTCGTGGGAGAAAGCCCCCATAGTTCTGCAGCAGCAGACGGGCGTTCACCTCAATGGCGGAGGTTTTGGAGCGGGCTTGGTTGGAAAGGGCAGACATCAGCTTTTCCAGCTGCAAAACGCGCACGTCTAGATCTTCTCTGCTCTGAGCAGCTTCCCGTTCAAGCACTTTCACGTGGTAGCGGATGAGACCAAACAGAGATACTGTCAGTACAAGCAGACATGAATTGGCAACAATGGTTTCTGCGAAGGCCTTTTTCAGGCTAGCCTTACTCGTTTTGTCGAATTCCGCGAAGCTGCTGGTCTCCGCTACCGCTAGGGAAGAAAGAAGACCACGAGCTTTGTCCATATACTCCATGCCTTCGTTTGAATCCACCAGCCTGAACGCGCGGCGGCGATACCCCTGTTGGCGGAACTTGATGGAACGCTCCATCTCATCCTGCTTCGAGTCAGCCAAAGTTTCGAGCTGCGACTCCAACGATCGTTCGTGTTCCCCGCGGTTAGCCAGCCCCGCGCGAAGGCCCGCAAAATCGGTTCCGATCCTGCCCTTCGCGTCGGTGTAGGGTTGCAAGTAAGAAGGCTCCCCGGTAAGAAGGTATCCACGCTGACCCGTTTCCATATCGGTCAAATCTTTCAGAACACCGGAAGTGTCCGCCTGGATCGTGGAGCTTTCCAGGGTGAGCGCCGCGATTTGCTGCATCTGTTTTAAATGGCTGATTGCGAGATACGCATTCCATGCCATGAGAGCGACTAACGCCGTGGCCCCTACTTGCAGCGCAGCTTTTCGAATCGTCTTCATTGTTGCCATCCTTCATGAAACGTTCAGACACCCTCAGTCATGATTTGACTGGCTTTGCAAATCCCATCTACGCCTCGGCCTACTGGCCTCGCCACTTTCCACCGGCAAGCCGTTGGATTCGCCGCCATCTGCGAGCGTCTTACTTGATTGTTCTCAGGTATGATAGGCCGATTCGCTTCAAGCTGAAGCTGCCTCTCTTGGTGCGCCTTATGGTCAAATCGTCCGTCGCAAGCTGTAGAGGCGTAGCTTGCTACGTCGCGCGATGCCGCCGGATGGGACGTTGCAAGCAACGTCTGCACAGAAGGTCGGCGTCGTGTGGGCAAAAACCTCCGGTCCTCAATCCGTAGCTGCAGACCATTTGCCAACGTCGCTCAGGAGTTTTTCCGCAGCCTCGCCCGGATCTCGAGTGGCAAAATTCTCGTCCAGAATAAGCAAAGATACGGCTGGATCAATTTCCTCCAGGGCCGTGCGTGTCGGTTTGCCATGAACGGATTGCAGGCGCGCAGAAAGAACCACAAGTTTCGCCTTCGTTGCCTTGAGCAGGACTCGGGCGTCGTCAACGTTTGCAGTGGTCAAGGCGTTGTATCCCGCACTGCACAGCACCTCACGCAAGAACGTGCACACGTCCGACGAGTCGTAAACACACAGCATGCGCGGCCTTGTGTCCCCCATTTTTCCTCGCGAATAGCGCGAGCCTAAATAGGCCGCTGTGATCGCTTCTTCGACCGAATCGTAGGTTTCAAATTGTGAGATCAGTTTGGTCAGCTCCAGGGTTTTGCGGAGATTCGGTGGCACTCCGCTGAGTTTGAGGTCTCCTCCCTTCGCTCGCGCGGCCTGCGTCAGGCGCACCATCGCTCCCAATCCACTGCTGTCGACGAACTCAACTTGCTCGAGTTGCAGCACCACGTCGCCATACTTAATGAAGGAGTCTCCAACGTACGAGTGCAAGGTGAAGACTTCTTGCCCGACTACGATCCGTCCGTGGCACTGAATGACCAGGACATCGCCAACCGGGCGGCTTTCCAGACGCAACTGCATTACGCGCTCCTTAATGTTTGCACTGTCTGATCATGATAGCTATTGCAGTTTCGCGTACTCAGCCTTGGCTTGCTTGAGAACGGGGATGTCAGGGTCGGCGTCTTTCCACAGGTTCAAGAAGTCTTGATAGGCAATACGCGACTTGGCAGCATCGCCGGTGAGCGCGGACGCCCTCGCCAGCCCGAGTTTCGACAGCGCCATATACGGCGTTGGGCCCAGGGCTCCGCGGTGATCCAGCACCTTTCGGAATTCGGCCGCCGCCTCCGTTCCCTGTTTGTTCCGCAGATATGCCAGACCACGTAAATACGCAGGAATGCCAGCCTCGATGAAACCAAGCTCGTACGCCTCGGCGACGTGAAGATCGTCGATTGCTTTGGCTGAATTGGCGCGTTGTAAATCCGCCCGCGCACGAATTTGA